>ERZ825137.606-NODE-606-length-49888-cov-3.967993_pt1 | contig 49888 bp, 34 predicted proteins | sample MGYA00519873_ERZ825137 | MGnify/ENA primary metagenome ERZ825137 (study PRJEB31778, sample SAMEA3449190) | human gut metagenome | biome: human gut; feature: human-associated habitat; material: faeces | place: United Kingdom | collected 2010/2012 ...
TTCGTCGAGGAGTGTTTAGGAGTTAAGTTTCTGACCGCCGATTGCGAAATCGTTCCGAAAAAAGACGTCGTTAAGGTGGAAAGATACGTCTATGAACCGCTTTTCGAAATGCGGACTTATCTCGTCGGAGATACTTTTCAAAGTTTAGCCGATCAGGACTTTATGGCGAAGGTCAGAATAAAGGACGTGTATACCGAATCCGACGACGCTCACGGCGGCAAGATCGAAGTTTACGGCAGGAACGTATCTCATAACTTCCACTATTACGTTCCTTACGAAAAGTACGGTAATACTCACCCCGAATTCTATCGTCACATAGTCGTCAACGACGAAAAAATGACTACGATCGATATAACGAACGGGCTTTGCGAAGACGGAACGGTCGACGAAAAAACGTCGGAAAGCGTTGTGAAAGCGGTTATCGACGAAATGTATAAAGACGTCGTAACGTATCCTGACGTAACGACTTTTATGCTTACGCAGGAAGACGGTTCGGACTATTTCGACGATGAAAACAATCGCCGTTTAGCCGCGAAATATAAACGCAGCGGATTGCTGGTGCGGTTTTGCAACGCCGTTATACGCGGAGTGAACGAAAGAGCGAAAAAGAATCTCGGCAAAACGGTAAAACTCATGACTTTCGCTTATGATTATACAAAAGAAGCGCCCGTAAAACAAGAAAACGGAAAAATCGTCCCGATTGACGAAAGCGTGATCGCCGACGAAAATCTCGTGATACAATTCGCGCTGTTTTCCAACGCCGCTTATCACTATTTCGACGCGCGACAGGAAGAAATAATCAAGACGACGCGCGAGTGGGGATATATCGCAAAAGAGTTCTGGTTCTGGGCTTACGATATTGCTTTCAATAACTATTTCGGTTATTACGATTCGTTCAAAAACATAGACGCTAACGTTAAAGGTTTCAAGAATTACGGCATAACTTATCTTTGTATGCAGGGAAGTAACGACAGCCGAAAAAATTGGCAGTGCAATATGCGCGCTTACGCTTACTGGCAATTGATGAACGGAAGTAAAAAGTCTGCTAATCGACTTATAGACGAGTATATCGACGGGTATTATTCGGTTGCCGCGGATAACGTAAGAGAGTTTATACGGTTGTTTTCCGATAACTACGCCAAAAAACTTGCCGACGGCGAAGATATAAAATTCACAACTTTCGGCAATTTCACAAGCGGCGAAAATAACCCTTACGAAATGCTTCAAAAAGCGATTAAAGCGATCGAAGACGGGGAAATAAAGATAAAGGAACGCTTTGCGGGTAACGAGAGAGAAGTTTACCTCAGACGCCTTGCGGGCGTAAAAACCACTCCGCTCGACCTGATTTACATCAACTACTATTCGTATTTTCCGAACGGAAACGAAGAAGACAGAGCGCGGAAACGCGAGGAGTTCGTTCTGGCGGCAAAGTTTGCCGGAATCGACAGAGCAAGAGAAAATTATTCGCTCGAAAGATACGTTGCGTTTACCGAAACGGAAGTGAAAATTCCGCACACAAGCGACAAGTACGTGGTTTAACGACCGAACTTCCATATAAACGTCCGGAATCCCTATTGAAAAGACCTTGAAATGCGAACTGTGATTGTTCGGTTTCAAGGTCTTTTATATGCGGTTTTTATGTGAGAAATAAAGCGGCAATACAATCCGAAAGTCTGCTTATAAGTCGATTATCGCAGAAAAACAACAAATTTATTATCCTGCTTTGATTTTTCTTAAACACAAGTCGGGCAGAGCGACGGCCGTTTCGTTTTCGTCTTCTTTTCCTTTCCATGCAAGGATGAATCTGATCGTTGCAGAGCTCGGCTCGTATCCTTTCCCTTTTAACAAATCCAATTTTTCTTTAAACGCTTTTGAATATCTGATAACCCTTACGAGTTTACCGTTAACGACGGCGCAAAGATGGTCTTCTTCCAATTGCAAATTATCGCCGCCGCGCAATTTGATAATGACGTCTTTCTTATCCTTGAAGAAATCGAGAACGACGTCCTTGTACGTAAGTTGCAACATAATCTCCGACGGCGCTTCATATATATTTTCGTCGTAAACGACGTCTGCGATACCGTCGCCGATGTTATCGAACAGGTCGTTATTGCAGTGGATATATAACTCTTCCTTTGCTCTTGTCAGACCGACGTATATTTTACGTTTCTCTTCATCGGTATTGCAAGGAACGTTATTCAGAAGCATATATACCGTATCGAATTCGCGACCTTTGGATTTGTGTATGGTAGATACCGATACCGTTTCTTTTTCTTCCGTATAGAAATCTTCGTATTTCGATTCTTTGATGAATTCTTCCAGATCCATTCTGTATTTTGTTTTATTAATTTTCTCAAAATCCAGAAGCATCTTTAAGCAGATTTCATAGCAGGAACTTTTATTATAGGAGTTTTCCAAACGTTTTTTTGCGTCCTCCCATAATGCGTCCGAAATGACCGGGGTTTTTAATCTGTTATCTATTTGTTTTAAGAAAAACCTGATTTCGGCAAGATTATACATCTGAAAACCATCTGTCGATTGAATGAGTTTCGCGGGTATATTGTTCCGGTTAAGTACGCCCGATACTCTCAACGCCTCGTCGTTGGTGGTTGTTAAAACGCACACCGAGCCTTTATGTTTTCTTTCAATAATACAATTAACTATCGGCTGTTCTGGATTCGAGTCGTACTTTGTTATTTTAACTATGCCGTCAAAATTTCTTACGGGAATTCCGTCATCCGTTTTCATTCTTGATTGTATTGTTTTTGCGAAGGCGTTTGCAAAGTTTACGATGTTTTTACCGCTTCTGTAATTTTCGGTCATTTCATATTTCTTTGCGCCGTAGTCTTCAATAAGTTCTTTAAGATACTTTGAGTCGGAGCCTCTGAATTCGTATATATTCTGGTCATCATCTCCGACGGCAATGATTCGCATATCGTCGTTACGGTTCATAAGCGCTTTTATTAAAGCGAACTCGTTTTCATCCATATCCTGCGCTTCATCGATAACGACGACCGTTTTTGTTATTCTGCCTGATTCTACTTCGCCTTTGTTAATGAGTTCCGCCGCATCTTTAACCACGTTATCCGATTCTTCAAGGCTGCCGATTTTACCCAACAAATCAAAACAGTAAGAATGAAAGGTTTTTATTTCCACAAAAGCAGCCGCGTTACCTATCAATCCGATAAGACGTTTCTTGAATTCGGTGGCGGCGGCGCGGGAAAATGTAATCATAAGCAGTTGTTCGTGTTTTACGTCTTCAAGCAAAAGAAGCGATGCCAGTTTGTGAACTAAAACCCTCGTCTTTCCGCTGCCGGGACCTGCGGCGACAACGATATATTTTGATTCGTCGTCGGTGATAATTTCGGATTGTTTGTCGGAAAGTTCGCCGAACAATTGATTGTATTTTTCCGGAGTAATGTTTCTTTCGATTTCTGCCGCGCGGTTTCCTTTAAAGTATTTCGCAATAAAACGCTTAAAGTCCATCCGGAAATAATCGTTTACGAATCGTAACGCCGCATTATAATCGCGTACCATCATATTGGCATATTCGCCTATAATATGGATTTGTTGTATTTTCTGCTTGTAAAATTCGCTTAACAAACGATAATCTTCGTTTTTATAACGTATCTTGTTGTCCATCACAAGCCGTTTTATTTCCATTCCGTTGTAAGTAACGAGGAAGCCGCCTTGCAACGCGATTGCGCCTATTTTAGAAAGATATAAAAGAGCGTCTTCTATATCGGCGGAAGTTACGGGTGTGTCGTATGGTTCCGGATTTGTCGTTTTTTTATACGATTCGTATAAACCGACCAAAGAAAAACAGACAAGAACTTCTTCGTCCTGCATATCGGGCGCTTTTGCGCTCATGCGATATAACTCTTCGACAATAAATTTGCAGATGTTGTGCCTTTTTTTCGATTTCGCCGACAGTTTATCAACCGCAAGGGCGGGGATATAATCCGTTCTGTTCTGAGAGTTGAATTCGCTTTTGCGTATATATCCCTTAATCGTCCAGAAATAATTGATGGTTCTTATATTTTTTACGGTCGAAGCTCTGACACCTTCTTTAATGGCGGCGTCGTTTAATTCTTTCAGGTTGAAACTGCAGCCCTCTTCTGTAAGTTTTGACAGGATAAAAGATTCGAGTTTTATAAATTTCTCGAGAACGAGTAACGCTTTATTCTGAGATTCCGAGCGTTTAATATACGCCGTCATATCCTGCGAGTCCTGAAGAAGTTTAATTTCCCTCATACGATTCACAATATCGATCACTTCTTCTTTCTCTATGGCTAAATTATCTGCGATATAGTCGATTCTCGATTCCGCGTCGTCATTACCCGCATCGGCTCTGCTTCTGCTTGAAATGAGATATTTTATAATTCTCTTCGCCGACAAACGTTCGGTTTTGTTAAATAATTGAGACGTTTCGATCATATCGGACGCTTCCTGCATATTTTTAACCAATATGCTCGTCGCATAAACGTGCGGAACGTTTCTTCCGCGTTTAACGTATCCTGCGGTTTCGAGAGCGGATATTGCGGTTTTTACCCTTGTTTCGATATCGGCAACGGAATCATCCCAACCTGCCTGTCGGGCAATCTCCAGTGCAGAACAGCTAACTTTCATGCGTTGTCTGGTGAGATCTTTTACAGCTTTCCATACCTGTTGAATTTCACTAATACTTAATTTTGTCTGGTTCAACAGTATAAAATGCTTGTCTAAGTCATTATCACTATAAAGCACATAGCAACGTGCGTTGAGATTGGGATCACGGCCAGCCCTACCTGCTTCCTGCACATAATTCTCCAATGAATCGGAAATATCGTAATGTACCACAAGTCCGACATCCTTCTTGTCGACTCCCATACCGAAAGCTGATGTTGCCACGATGATGCGTACTTGGTCATTCATAAATGCATCTTGATTGGCAATCTTCTCTTCAGAATCCATTTTGCCATTGAATGGCAATGCTTTATAACCGTCACGAGTCAATTTGGCAGCCAATTCTTGTGTACGTTTGGTACGTGATACATAAACGATTGTAGGACAATCGGATTCTGCTACAAGTCCTCTCAGTTTTAAATATTTGTCATCGTTATTTTCGGCATGTATGACAGAATAACGCAGATTGGTCCTTGATGCCGTTGATGCAAACAATTCTAAATCTAAATTCAAGGTTTGTTTGAAATAGTCACAAATGTCTTGTATCACTTTCTGTTTTGCCGTAGCGGTGAAGCAGGAAACGGGTATTGGCTTTTTACATCTTTTGTTTTGTTGGTATTCTCGGATAAATTTGCCTATGTAGAGATAATCAACCCTGAAATCTTGTCCCCATGAAGAAAAACAATGTGCTTCGTCTATTACAAATCTCACAACATGGCGTGCCATTAAAATCTTTTCAATGGTTTTTGAACGAAGCATTTCGGGAGATATATACAAAAGTGATGCTTCTCCCTCTTGAACTCTTTGTATCGATAGTGCCCTTGTGATAGGGTCTAACAAACCATTAATGGTTACAGCATCCGTAATACCTTTGCTGGCAAGGTTATCCACTTGGTCTTTCATTAGCGACTGCAACGGTGAAATAACAACAGTAAGCCCATGTACAGAACGGCCAGCCATGAGTGCCGGCAACTGGAAAGTAAGTGATTTTCCGCCACCGGTAGGAAATATTGCCAGTAGCGACCGACCTTTTACTGCAGCCTGAGCTGCTTTCTCTTGGAGCGGTTCACCTTCGTAAGTGCGGAATTGTTCATATCCGAAGAATGCTTTTAAGTTATGGAGCACATTTAGCTGGGTATTGCAATAGACACAGCCTTCATTACAACCATTGTGACGCAAGAGTTTCACGATGAATTCCACTTCGGGATAATTATGAAGTACCCATCCGGGAGTAATGGAGCGGCAGTCTGTAGTGTCGATGAGAGCCAATGCGTATGCCAATCCACATGGATATTGCCCGATAAGCATGTCAAGATCGGCATGTTGGCAAATTTTTCCTACATAAAGATGTTTTATTAGTTCAGGTACCCCCTCATTGACATGTTCCGCATTCACCATGCTGAGAAATCCCTCAAACTCTTTCTTGTCCTTTAGCAACGATGCAAATAGTCTGCGCTTTTCATCCGGTAACGAATTCCAATGCGCTATTTCATCCAATAGCAAGTTTTTTGCTTTCTCGCAATCATTTACAGGATTGTTCATCTGATCACTTATCAGCTTGTCATCTTTCACAAGCCTATGGTAAGGTCGTTCTGGAAACAATAAAGGCGAAACATAAAGTGTATCGACTAAAATCCAACGACATGTTTTATCAGTAAACAGATATTTAGCATCATGGTGAATGATATTGTGGCCACAAATATAATCCGTGTCACCAAGAAATTCAAACAGTTCATCTTTCGAAGCTTTATGATAGATTGCACCATCATAGCGAACAGCTCCAATATCATGGATTTTTCGATCTTTCAACCCAACTTCAACATCTACTATGGCATAATGTGAAACATCACACGATACAGATGCAGTTTCATCACTGATGGCATTATTTGTGCCCTCAGCATTCCTTATTCCTATGAGTCTGCTCCATATTGACATATTCTCAACTACAACAAATTATTCCGCACTTAAGATTTATTGTATATTCGCATAGTTCTCTTATCGTTGTTCAGGTACAATAACCCAATGTCATTTGCAAAGATAGAATAAATCCCCAATAAGACTTTATGGATGAACAAGAAAGTGATTTATTCTCAACAAATCCAGAAAAGTCTTATTCATCAACGCTTTCCGGTATACTTCACCCTGTATACGTTGCCGCTTCTGGTATGCGTCTTCTCCATGCCGGGCACATTAGAGAGGTAACGGCTGAATGCCGCAAGGCTTTCGGTAACAGCGGTTGCACCTGCCCGATGACGGATATAGTCGTAAATGTCGGTAGCAGTCATCCACATAGCATCGGGATCGTCCGGCAAGGCAGCCTCGAAATAGTTGTGGAAATACATGTCGGCGCTGCTGAGCAAGGCGTAGCGGCGGTTATGCGACATCACGGCCTCGAGGTCCTTGTCGTCGAACCATCGGCGTTCGTTGTTCCGCACGGCTGCCACCGCCTGTGCATAGAGCTGTGTGTAAGGGATGGGACTCTCCATGCGGATAGGCTCGGTGATGTCGACTACAAAGAAACGGCGCGAGCCGGAAGGGTCGGAGAGGATATCGGTAAGGTTGGAGGTGGCGATGAACGACGCCATACGCCTCTCTTGCACAATGCCACGCGCATAGGGACGTTTCAATGAGATGGTCGCAAGTTGCATGGTATTCTTCAGGAATCCTTCCTGAGTCTTTTTAGAAATACTGTTGAACTCATCGATATTTATCAACAGGAATTCGCACATCGACTGCATCACAAGGCGTTGGTTGTCCATCTTCAGACTGTCGATATAGCCCCACCTGAGCTCCGGAGGGAGCAGTTGGCTGCAAAAGGTCGATTTATGCCACCCTTGGGGAGAGACCAGCAAAGGCGCGATGCTGTTGCCATACCGACGGTTGTATCCCATCCACTGCGCGACCATACCGATAAACCATAGCCGGAACCACGCTTTCCATTGGGGTAAATCCGTCCGTACACAGTCGGCTAAGTCGCCGATGTAATCGTGCCCGTCCCATTGACCCATTACCTCCACAATGTAACGGTCGACCGGATCGACCGTGGGGATACGCGACGAGTTGAGATAGGTCATCACCTCTTTGGGAGTGGCCTCTATACCGGCCTCACGTGCATCGAGCGAAAGGGCGTTGATAAATCTCAAGTCGGTCATCCGCCATCCCCAATAGGCTTTCCGCTTATCAAGATATTCTGTGGTACCGCGTATCGAATTGTATCGGAAATCGTACCGTTGATTCAGAAAATCGACAAGCGCTCTCACTTTATTGCTATACCCAGCCGGAGAATCGGAGGCAGTGTAGGAGGGTGGTATAGCGGTGACTGCTATCGGCTCGCTGCCGTCTATCCTCAGGGGTACGACTTGCTCCACCAGCAGCGGCGCCTCATCGGCAGTCAGACGACAACTGGCCATCACCGGCGAAGAGCCGTCGTGAATGCCCGCAGGCACTACCGCTACCTGCAAAAGAGAGGTGTAGAGCGATGAAGCCATTTCGTAGGCTTTCCGGAAGAAATGCTCCATTTCCACCTCGTTGTGGCGCCGTTGTGAATCGGGCAACGTAATCCGCACCAGTATCTTCACGCTTCTCCCGCCGGCACCCACAAAGGCCGCAAGGGTAGAAGGGAGCACTTTGGTCTGTTGCTTTACCTTCTCCAACTTTTCTTCTTCGAAAATGGGGCCGGCCGACAACAATAACAAGTCGCTGTAATCGGATGGATAGAGCTGTCCGTCCTCCGTTTTCTTCAGCCGGACCGTCGGGTAGATTCGATGCAGGCGTTCGTAACCGCGGGGAATGTAGGGGCGATTGAACCTCACATTCGTCCTCAACGTGTGCAAATCGGGGTTATCCACGTTCTTCCTGATTTTCTCGAGGAGTTTATGAAGGGGAGATTCCGATACTTTGTTAGTCGCTTGTTTGGCGTCAACTCTTACCAAGGTGATTTTGGGATTATAGTTCATAAGGTATACGTACTTTTTTATGATTACATGAAACAGGTTTATCAAAACAGAAATACTTCCTTTCCCCGGATATCTGTGAAAGCGTGGCCCTGTGCCATGCTCTGTCTAACGGCTTCAGGACAACCGAAGCGAACAGGGAAGAAGGGCTTGCCGTGTGGAAATACAACGGAGCCGTAGCCACGGCAACCCTCAAACAACGATTGCGACAACCATGAGGCAACCGCCGACACGGCAACAAAGCAACAGCCGCAAGAGCTAAAATAACAGCCACGAATACAGCGAAACAGCAAGCGCGACAACAACAAAACAACAGCGACAATGACACCCCGACAATGTCTGCAAGCTCTAGGAGACAATATATGCAACAACAATGGAAAGACCATTGCGACAGGAGTATGATAACATGTGCAACTACCGTTGCATGCCTATTGCAACAGTTGTTGCAAGCGTATGTTCGCTCTACCCATATTGCTCTACATACTCATCAAACAGGTTGGAGACAGGGTATCCGTACGATACGAAAAGGTTGCGAACCTGTTGCTGTTCCGACTCCGTTATCAAACGTTTACCATTAAGACAGCGATAATAGGTGTCGCGTCCGTGCAAAATGCGGATGACCTGGTGCCTGATAGAAGCGTAGTGCTTCATCCGCACCTCATCGTAGAGATGGGTGGCTCCCTTGGCAAATCGTTTCAACCTGGCTTCGCTGAACATGTCGCAGCCGTCTTCACGAAGCGAGGAGGGATGCACGGCACTGCCATAGTGGCGGTCGTTTCCGAATTGCTCGTATGCCAAATGCCTGACACACTTGGCTGCCCACGGACATCCTTCCAGGAAGCATACGGTAAGATTTCCACTTAATCCGGCGGGGATTTTCTTGTTTTCCATAGTTCACGTAATTACTTTGTTTATCAACAAATATACACTATTTAAATGATACAGCCAAGGGTTATCCCTGAGAAAGCCTTTAAGTCGGGTCTATTTAAGAGATTTAAAATGCTAAATAGTATTAAATAGCGACTATTTTTTCAAGTTATATACAGATAATAGAATAAATCCTTCACAACTATTTATACATAATATATTGATATATAATTATATATAGAATATATGTGAAGGTGAAAGATATTTTTTAAAACATTCACGAGTATCTTGCGCATCTCTAGCATCCGGAACAGAAAAACCAAACAAAAAGAGAGACATCCTATTAGCTGCACGGCGGACGAAACAGAAAAGAAACGAATGAACCCCGAAAAACGTGCAGCGCTTTACTTCTTTTTCTTTATGTATGTCTATCAGACAAAGGAGGAATAAATATTCGATGTGTTTCATGCGACAAAGACAATCTTGCATACGACCGATGACAAGTTTAGAAACCGACTTTTCGGACTGGCCGCTTGCACCCAAGGAAACGAGAATAGAAAACGAGAAAAGAAGCACCTTTGTTACTTCGTATCTGTTCGAAATAGACCATCTTTTAAATAATCTTTTAATTGTTACTTCGAACCGGTATCGCTGATTATAGGCAGGATTTTATTTAGTGATAAGCCATTTGCATGGAATACAGCAATGTATCCGAGAAAGATAAACAGGAAAGTCCGGAATGTAATCGCAAAAGCGTGGCGAAGAGTGTTGCGGTCGATTCGCCACGCTTTATGCTGATATGTTTTCTTTGCCGATGCACTTCACGTTCCATCCTTAACTATGCAGTGCGTTCTGCACTACTTCACCAAGAGTAGGATGTCCGTGAATGATTTGTTTAAACTCCTCTAAGGTAATTCCTTTATTCATCAGCGCACTCACTTCCTGAATCAAATCGGCTGCATGAGCGCCGAACAGGTGACAACCTACAACCCGACCGTCCTCCGAAGAAATGAGTATCTTACAGAATCCGTCCGGCTCGTTCATGGCCAACGCTTTTCCATTGGCCCGGAAGAATGACTTCTTGGCAGTCACCTTCATGCCTTTTTCCTTGCACTGCTCTTCAGTCAGACCCACCATAGCTGCTTCGGGAGAAGTGAATACCGCAGCCGGAATCAAATCGAGGCGGATAGTATCTGCTTTACCCTGAATCCGGTTCAAGGCGCGGAAGCCTTGGAACGTAGCCGCATGGGCCAACATACATTGCCCGTTCACATCGCCAATGGCATATACATGAGGAAGATTTGTCCGCATGTTCTCATCCACCCCAATTCCTTTCGGAGAATAGTCGATACCCACTTCCGAGAGGTTTAGTGCCTGCACATTCGGGGCACGTCCCACAGCTACCAACACCGTATCGGCTTCGCACGTTTTCTGTTCTCCTTTATATTCATAGGTTACCACCAACGCTTCGCCTTGCTTTGTCACAGCGTTTACCTTCGCTTGGTTGACGATTCCGATACCTTTCTTGATTAAGGTCTGTTTCAGACGCTTGGCTATATCCGTATCGAAATTGGGAAGAATCTCCTTGGCATATTCCACCATCGTAACCTGACTGCCCAAGCGATGGAAAATAGAGGCGAACTCCAAACCAATGACTCCTGCTCCAATCACGCACAACCGTGCGGGCACATGGTCGATGTCCAACATCTCTTTGGAAGTCAGCACTCCGGGAAGATCCATTCCCGGTACCGGCAGCATTTTCGTTACCGAACCGGTGGCAATCAGTAGATAATCGGCGGAATAGTCTTCTCCGTTGGCGGTCACTGTATGCGTATCTTTCAACTGCGCTTTGGCGTTGACGTAGGTAATCAGTTTATGCTTCATCAAGGATTCAATGCCCATACCGAGCGTCTCCACCACCTGATTTTTACGCTCTACCACTTTGGCAAAATCAAAGGAGTAGGAGAGGTGTTCAACTCCGTACACCTCCGCCTCCTTGAGCTGTTCCATCACTTCCGCATTCTTGCAGAAGGATTTCGTAGGGATACACCCTTCGTTCAAACAGGTCCCGCCCGGCTTTCTCTCTTCGAATATCGTGACAGAAAGTCCCTGCTTTGCCGCCTGAACAGCCGTTTCGTATCCCCCCGGGCCTGCACCTATAATGATTATGTTTGTGTGCATAGGTTATACCTCTTTAAGTAAGTCTCTATAAGACAAAATAGGGTGTTTGGCTGCCGTCGTCTCATCCAACCTGCGTACAGGCGTTGTATGAGGAGCCGTTCTCACCGATTCCGGATCGTCCTTCGCCTCCTGTGCCACCACTTTCATGATATGAATAAACTCATCCAACGTTTCGATAGATTCCGTTTCCGTGGGTTCAATCATGATAGACTGATGGAACAACAACGGGAAATAGATTGTAGGCGCATGATAGCCGTAATCGAGCAAGCGTTTGGCTATGTCCAACGTAGTCACTCCGGTCGATTTGTCTACCAGCCCATCGAACACGAACTCATGTTTACAGATATCCTCTATCGGCAAATAATAGTCCTCTTTCAACGATTCTTTGATATAATTGGCATTCAGAGTCGCCAACGGTCCTACCATCTTTATGTTTTCCTTTCCCAAAGAGAGGATGTACGTATAGGCGCGCACCATCACGCTGAAATTACCCAAGAAACCGGAAACGCTTCCTAAAGCCTTGTCACCGTTCTCTACATAGAATGTGCCGTCGGCACGCTTCTTTACATGAGGATTCGGCAAGTAATCCACCAAAGCCGAAGCCACGCCGACAGGACCGGAGCCCGGTCCACCTCCTCCGTGAGGTGTAGAAAACGTTTTATGAAGATTTATATGCATAATATCGAAGCCCATGTCGCCCGGACGACATTTTCCCAACAACGGATTCAAATTAGCTCCATCATAATAAAGCAAACCGCCGCAGGCATGTATCAATTCGGCAATCTCAAGGACTTCGGTTTCAAAAAGTCCAAGCGTATTAGGATTTGTCATCATAATGCCAGCAATCGTATCATTCAACAATGGCTTCAAGTCTGCCACATCAATGCGTCCGTTCTCTTTTGATTTCACTTCCACAATCTCCAGTCCGCAGACCGCCGCGCTGGCAGGATTGGTTCCATGAGCACTGTTCGGTACGATTACCTTAGTCCGTTTCAAATCACCTCGCTGAATATGATACTGCCGCATCACCATCAAACCGGTCAACTCTCCATGTGCTCCGGCAAAAGGGTTCAATGTGAATTCCGCCAAACCGGAAATCTCCGCCAACGCATGAGACAGATTATAATAGAGCTCCAATGCCCCTTGCACGGTTTCTTCCGGTTGCAAAGGATGCAATGAGGTAAATGCCGGCAATGCCGCCATCTCTTCATTCAGTTTCGGATTATACTTCATGGTGCAGCTTCCCAACGGATAGAATCCCGTATCTACACCGAAATTCTTATTCGATACATTTGTATAATGACGGACGACATCAAATTCGCTCACTTCCGGTAACATCAGCTCCGCCTCTCTTTTCAATGACGCTGGCAATGTGTCTGTAGAATATTGCTGCAAACGGTTTTCAGGAAGCGTATACCCACGGCGTCCCTCTTTCGAGAGTTCAAATATCAGTTTATCATAGTATTTCATAGTCTACACCTCCTTTATTAAAGCAACTAACCTATCAATCTCTTCTTTTGTCCGTTTCTCCGTAACACTGAACAGCAACACACCGTCCGCTATCTCTATGCCGGCAAAGAATCCATTTTCTTTCCATTTCTCCTGCAAAGTCTTCGGACATAAGGAAGTACGTAGGGCAAACTCTTTTAAGAAGGGTTTGTCGAATGCCGGAGTAAACTTACCCGTAGCTAACAACTGATCATACAGGTAATGGGCACCGCTGTACGATAGTTCATTCACCTCACGCAAGCCTTGCTTACCCATCAACGACATGTAAATGGTGACATACAGGGCCATCAACGATTGATTAGAGCAAATATTACTGTTGGCTTTTTCTCTGCGGATATGCTGTTCGCGCGCCTGCAAGGTAAGTACAAAGGCCCGTTTACCATCCACATCCTTGGTAGCACCTACAATACGTCCCGGAAGTTTACGCACCAACTCTTTCTTACAAGAGAGGTATCCCACATACGGACCGCCAAAGTTCAGCGGCATACCCAAAGTCTGTCCGTCACCGCAAGCGATATCAGCTCCCCATTCGCCGGGTGTCTTCAATACAGCCAACGTGGAAGGGTCGGCGTTCAAGATAAATAAAGCTTTTTGCGCATGGATAGTTTCGGCAAAACCGGTAAAATCTTCAATGATACCGTATTTATTAGGCGATGCGGCAATCACTCCCGCTACATCTCCAGCCATAAGTTTGCACTCCATATCAGCTTTATCCGTACATCCTTCTTTCTCCAATATGGTTTCCAACGCTACACCATGATATTGGGCATACGTTTTTACCACCCGCATGACATTCGGATTCACAGTCTCTGAAATCAGGACTTTATTTCTCTTCTTTACTGATGCCACAGCCATAAACATAGCCTCTGCCGTAGCTGTAGGTCCATCGTACATAGACGCGTTGGTGCATTCCAATCCGGTCAGTTCGGATATCATACTTTGAAATTCGAAGATGTACTGCAAAGTTCCTTGTGATATTTCCGGCTGATAGGGAGTGTATGCAGTAAGGAACTCCGAACGGGATATAAGTTGACTTATTACAGAAGGGGCATAATGATCATAAGCTCCTGCACCCGCAAAAACTGTTAACGGACAGTTCTTCTTCCCTAATTCATCAAAATAGTTTCTTACCTCCAACTCCGACATGCAAGAAGGTAAATTATATTCTTTTTTCCAAATGACACTCTCCGGAATCTCAGCATAAAGCTCATCAAGAGAAGCCACTCCGATTCGTTGTAACATCTGTTCGATATCTGCCTCCGTATGAGGAAAATATTTGTAATTCATAAGAGTATATTTTAAGGTCTTTAAGTCTTCTCCATACAAAGAAGTTTTTGTTTGCTTTACCGAAATACTATTCACACATAGCCTCGTAAGTTTTAGCATCCAGCAAGCTGTCTAACTCAGAAATATCAGTCAACTTCACTTTCATAATCCAGTTACCGAAAGCATCTTGGTTTAACAACTCCGGAGCCTCTTCCAACTTCTCGTTTATCTCAACCACTACGCCTGATACCGGAGAAATCAAATCACTGGCAGCTTTTACGCTCTCTACCGCTCCGAATTCCTCGTCTTTAAACACTTCATCATCCACTTCAGGCATATCGACATATACAATATTACCTAACGCATTCTGTGCATAATCCGTAATACCTACATAAGCATATTCACTTTCTACTTTTACCCATTCATGTGATTCCGCATAGCGTAATCCTTCTACAATTGTACTCATAATTATCTATATTTAAATTAATTACTTTTTATAATTCTTCTGATAAAAACGTTTTTTACATACTGTTCCTTTAAAGATTTTCTTTCGGATACGAATATCCACTTCCGCACCTAATGTAGCATATTGACTATCTATTAAAGCCATGCAGACACTCTTCCCCGTAGAAATAGAATTATAACCGGTAGTTACATAACCAATTTTTACACCTTCTACTTCCACATCATATCCACTACGAGGAATGGCCTTGTCATGCAATTCAATACCCACAATTTTCTGCATCACCCCTTGTTCTTTCTGGCGTTGCATCACTTCCTTGCCTATAAATTCAGACTTGTTCAATTTTACGAACATACTCAGCCCGGCTTCTATAGGAGTTATATCTTCGCTTAATTCATGTCCGTACAGAGGAAGCGCCACTTCAAAACGCAATGTATCCCGACTGCCCAATCCGCAGGGTGCCACCTCTTTCGAACCCACTAATATATCCCACACTTCATTTATGATTTCGGGAGTGGCATATATTTCAAAGCCATCTTCACCAGTATACCCTGTACGGCTTATAAGTATAGTTTGCCCTTTATAAGCAAGTTCCTTAAAAGTATAAAAACCTATATCCGAAATTTTAATATTCAGATATTTCTCTATCAATTCTTCCGCTTTAGGACCTTGTATTGCCACTTCACCATACAATTCTGATTGGTTTTCCAACACAACATCGAATCCCTTGCTGTTTTCCACCATCCAAGCATAATCCTTTGCAATATTAGAAGCATTGATTACTAAAAAATATTCTGTGGACGACTTCTTATATACCAACAGATCATCAACAACTCCACCACTCGGGTAAAGCATCATGCCGTATAATATTTGTCCGGATTCTATTTCACATACATTATTAGTAAAAATATGATTCACGTACTTTTCTGCCTCCGTACCCTTTATGGATACTTCACCCATATGTGAAACATCGAAAATACCCGCAGCATGGCGCACTGCATTATGTTCTTCAATAATTGAAGTATACTCTATCGGCATATCAAAGCCACCAAAAGGACTCATCTTAGCTCCTAGAGCTATATGCTTGTTGTATAAGCATGTCTTTATCAATTCTTCCATAGCATTATAATTTAGTATTCAAATCTTCTTTAAACATAGCTTGTATAAATTCATCCACTGTAAGTTGTAATATAATGTCTTCCATCTGTACTTCTTCCAGTGCTGCCCGCACTGCAGTTTCTTCATAAGGAACATTTTGCAAACGGGCTATCAAAGCTTTATCCAAATCACCTACCGGGAAATAATCTCCCATCATATTCAAATTTTTAATCCTACCGTTTTTTAGTTCAATTCGTATTTCAATCTCTCCGGCTGCTTTGGTTCGTTGTCTTTTAATTAAAGTATAACGAGGATTATTACCATAAATAAATTCATCACTCATATACTCAGTTTCAATCTCTTTTATTTTGTGTACCTGCTCAGGGGTCAACACAATTTCACTATCACACATCTGTTGCTGAATGAAATCTTTGAACTCCTCTATACTAATGGAAAGATATTCCGACAGGTTGGTTACATGCTGACGTACGGATTTCACTCCTTTACTCACTAACTTTTCATTAGATGGAGTAATAGAACGTACCAGGTTTTCCATATCCGTATTAAATAACATTGTACCGTGCACAATACTTTTTCCCGGAAGATGATAAAAAGCATTCCCTGATACCTTCTTACCATGAATATAAATATCATTACGCCCAGAAGGAACTGCTTCTACTCCCAATTTACGTAAGACATGAGCTATCATACGCAAGTATTTATCAAAAGTAAAACGAACATTGAGGTCTTTAGTAATATAAGAAAACATAATATTACTCATATCAGCATATACACATCCGCCACCGCTTTTCCTGCGATACATTTCTATATGGTTTGCCTGACAATAGTTCAAATTCACCTCATTCTCTATTAATTGGTTACGTCCGAAAATAACTGTAGGATTTACCTGCCACATAAAGAAACATTCCGTCTCTTTAATATAACGGGCAACAAACTCTTCCATGGCTAAATAAAAAGAGAGACGTCTGACTTTATTTTCAGGCAATTTTATATATTTCATAGTAAAATAAGGCTTCAACTTAAATTTTGCTTCAAATATATAGAAAGTTTTTTGTATATCCCCTACATTTTGCTAACATTTTGTCTAATAGAAATAGTTATGAAGGATATATCGATGACAATCTGTAATATATTCTATCCTAAACCAAAGAATATTGGAATAAATACACCGCAATACAACAAAATCATATTTAAAAAGAAAAACTTTCAATAGATTTAAGTATTTTCGCAACCAAATACTAAGCCTTATGAAAACAGACATAGAAATAGCCCGCAGCATTGAGCTGAAAAAAATCAAGGAAATTGCGCGAGAGAACCATATTCCCGTAGAGTTAATCGAAAATTACGGACGATATATTGCTAAAGTATCCACCGCTGCTATTGATGAAGAGAAAGTAAAACAAAGTAATTTAATATTAGTGACAGCTATCACCCCAACCAAAGCCGGTATCGGGAAGACAACTGTTTCCATTGGTTTGGCATTAGGACTAAACAAAATAGGAAAACGAGCTATCGTGGCTTTGCGCGAACCTTCACTTGGCCCGTGTTTCGGCATGAAGGGAGGTGCTGCAGGAGGCGGCTATGCCCAAGTGCTTCCTATGGAGAAGATCAATCTTCATTTTACAGGTGACTTCCATGCTATCACTTCCGCACATAATATGATCTCCGCTTTATTAGATAACTATCTTTATCAAAACCATGACAATGGTTTCGGATTAAAAGAGGTGTTGTGGAAACGTGTTTTAGATGTGAATGACCGCTCTTTACGATATATCGTTACGGGACTGGGTCCTAAAACCAATGGAATTACTCAAGAATCAGGCTTTGATATTACTCCGGCATCCGAAATTATGGCTATACTCTGTTTGGCTAAGGACGAAACCGATCTTCGCCGACGTATTGAAAATATTTTGTTGGGTATCACACTTGACAACAAACCTTTTACAGTAAAAGATTTAGGCGTTGCCGGCGCTATCACTGTTTTACTTCGCGACGCACTCCATCCGAACTTGGTACAAACGACAGAGCATACGGCGGCTATCGTACATGGAGGTCCGTTTGCCAACATTGCCCATGGGTGCAATTCAATCTTAGCTACCAAATTGGCAATGACATTCAGCGAATATGCGATAACGGAAGCTGGCTTTGGTGCTGACTTAGGAGCTGAAAAGTTTTATGATATTAAATGTCGTAAATCTGGTTTGCAACCTAAGTTGACAGTAATTGTGGCCACGGCGCAAGGATTAAAGATGCACGGGGGCGTTTCATTAGATAAAATTAAAGAACCAAATTTAGAAGGATTGCGCCAAGGACTGGAGAACTTGAACAAACATGTACGCAATCTGAAGAGTTTCGGACAAACGGTTGTGGTAGCATTCAATAAATTTGCAAACGATACAGATGAGGAAATTCAATGCGTCAGGGAACATTGCGAAAAGAATCTAGGCATCGGTTTCGCTTTGAATAATGCCTTTGCCGAAGGAGGAGAGGGGGCTGTCGAATTAGCCGAACTGGTAGTGAAAACTATTGCAGAAAATCCTTCCCGAACTCTTACTTATGCCTACAATGATGATGACTTAGTAGAAAAGAAAATTTCCAAGATTGCCAGCGGGCTTTACGGAGCAAGCATAATTACTTACAGTGCTACTGCCCGAAAGAAGCTGAAGCTTATTGAAAGTTCGAGCATTCGGCAATTCCCTATCTGCATTGCCAAAACTCAATATTCGTTCTCTACGGATCCTAAAATATACGGCGCTGTGGATAATTTCGAATTTCATGTACAAGATATTGTCATCAATCGCGGAGCTGAAATGCTAGTTATCATTGCCGGAGAAATAATGCGTATGCCAGGACTACCCAAAGAACCTCAGGCTTTACATATCGACGTAGTAAATGGGGTAATTGAAGGACTTTCTTAAAAAACTATCCTTCAACATTATAACCATTAGGCAAGAATAGATAAACTAAAAAACATATCGTTGCAGAGTTAACATTATGTTCGAGTGAAAATTTAAAATAGACCACTTTCCCAACCCTCAAATAGAATCAATGCTAAATGTTTCAGGATATATGAAACATTTAGCATTGATTCTATTGGGGGTACCCTATCACTATAATTACTACCATTAAGCCCGCCACCATATTGCGCTTGCAATCTTTACGATAAATCTCTCTATAACTTACCGTGTTCGAAAAAAGCGATCTTAATGATTTCTCTAAAATCTCAGCAGAACAAGGCGCGAACTTCTACTAAAGTACATATCGTAGTTCTGCTGAGGTTTGCACAAATTTCTACTGCGGAACTTTCGTACTTCTACTGCACTTTTGAGGAAATATGACATATGACACAAACATTCACAAGTAATTTGGGTTAATAAGTCTGCAATCTATCTACTATAAAATCATTTAAGATTATTTACACTGAACTCTGTGTGATACTGAACTCCTTCTTTTTAACTTCAGTTTTATTGGTCATCTAGTCATGCCTATTGAAATATTCTACAAGTGATGTTTTGAACTCGTCTATATTCTTCTATTTATTGATATAAAGTAACTCCGACTTCATTAGTCTAAAAAACTCCTCATTAAATTAAGTTGTAAGTAATTTCCTTCGCATCACCCGCTTTAGGATATTTCTCTACAGATTTACTATAAACCTTAACGAATTTTTATAGAACTGAAGATTTAATTTATTCCGGTTGTAATTCTCCCACTGAAGGAAGTTGCTTCCATCCTTCACCAAATGTATCATACGCATCAGTTACAACGACAAAAGCCCGAGGGTCTACTTCTTTAATCTTTAACTTCACTCCCGTTACCTCTTTATGGCTTACTACCAAAAAGAGCATTTCTTTTTCTGCTCCTGTATATAGTCCACAACTTTTGATGCAAGTAGCCGTACGATCTAAATCTTTTAATATAAAACGATGCAATTCAACCATTTCTTTGTCGCTGATGACAAACAGTAACTTATCGTCCTTAGCACCATTTATCACATAAGCAATCACCCTCGAAATAATAAAAATGGAAATAAGCGAATAGAAAGATAGTAACCAGGACGTCTGAGTAACATCCTCAGCGCTTCCTACACCAAAACCAATTACTATTAATCCAAAACATACTACCGTGGCATCTACTAATAGAATGGCATTTGAAAAACGAATATGGAAATACTTTTGCAAAATCATACCTATTATATCACTGCCGCCTGTAGTAGCCTGATTACGTACCACAATACCACTACCGAGACCAATTATTGTAGCTCCGATAATGCAAGTCAACATTAAATGATTAGTCATATCCATACATCCCCCCAAGAGCAAAGTAGGGTCTAATCGTTGTAGTGCTTCCTGAGTAGGATAAACCAATTTAGATATCACATTCATAATAAGCGGAGTAATTAAAGCTGCTACAATTGTACGCGCTCCTAATTTAGCTCCTAATAATACAACTGAAAGAATAAGTAACGGAACATCGAACATATAGCCAAATGTACCTACCTGTATGGAAGGAAATAAATTATGAAGTACAATACTAGCACCGTACACACCACCAGGCACTATATTATAAGGGTTAATAAAGAAAACGAATCCGCCAGCCAAAATAGTGCAACCTAACAATATATTCCCCCATGAAACCCACCAATTAAGTTTCGTTGCAGGTCTGCATAGTTCTTTTAAAGTCGTGTTCATATCTCTCAAAAAAAAATAATATTTATGCAGCAAATATACAAATGAATATCTTAAGAGCCTCCTTTTTGAGCAACTTTCTTACATAAATGGCAAGATACAGTACAAAACAAGCAAAAGTTTCTGGCACCCCTGAGAACGAAATGCCAAAAACTGATTTCATTCTTCATAAACAGAAGGCCAAAAGTCATTCGTAAACAAACCTATTACATTAGATGAAAGGGATTTACTCTTTCAAATAAATCCCTTTCATCTATTTAATTATAAACTAACTCTGATTTAGATTTAGCAATTAAGCTTCTTCAACTGCCGTTTGAGCTACATTAATATAAATTTAGTATTCAATGATTTACATAAGAAATGTAAGCCAACAAATTTCATATATTGTTATTTAATAGGGGAAATTATCCTTTTCTGTTATCTTGTTGATAATTATACTCTTGCCTGAACTTCTCCCTAAGTGTTTTGGGCGCCATTCCAAAGTGTTTTTTCACGTATTTCCCGAAAAAGGAGATATTCGGGAAATTCAGGTCATTGGCTATTTCCTTAATGGTTTTCGAAGAATGCTTCATTAGATATTCGATATCTTTCAGTACATACTGGTCTATCAGATGAGATGCCGTCTGTTCACCGGTTTCCTTGCAGACAGTAGAAAGGTACTTTGGAGTAACGTGCAGACGTTCGGCATAATAAGATACGTTCCTAGTTTTAGGATAGGACGCTTTCAGTAGCTCTATGAACCTTTTAAAGAGAAACTCTCCTGAAGTGAAAGGACGTGGGATCGTATGTATTACCCGGTTTAGAATATTCTGCATATCATAAATAAAAGCAAGCATCAACGTATCAATGACTTTTTCCTGAACAGTAGAAGGAAGGTGAATTTTGGAACACAACAGGTTGTAATACTGACAAAAAACTGTCACTTCCTCAGGATGCAAAGTACATATAGGATTCTTTTCGAAAAGTATCTTGACATCCCACGTGTTCTCTGCCATCGGCACTATCTTTTGTACATATTCAGGTGACATTCCAATACAATAACTTTTAAAATCAATGCTTAACAAAAAGTTCTCCAAGATGTTGTTGGGCGGGCAAATCAATATATCATTTTTATAACCCACATAAAGCGTCCCGTTGATATTTACGGAAGCCTTCCCTTCCAGGACAAGAACGATCATATAAATTCCTGTCTGGATGGTTTTTGTAGTATCGATATCCCTCAGGTTATCAAGAAAAGCTAGTTTGCCGTTATTATATGTGGCAATGTTTTGAATTTCGGCATCATCAAGATTTGCCTTTTTTGCATTTTCCATAATTCATGACATTCTTGTTTTCATATTTTTTCGATTGCAAAAAAGCAGAATATCTGTAAAAGAGTTGTTATCCATAAGTACAAGAAAATATTCCAAATGTCCTATTAATGTATCACTTTCCCAAACAGAACACTTTTGTGGTTATAAAAATAACCGTTATCCAGATAAAACGGAGTTCTTTTGCATCAAAATCAGAAAATAGAAATCACAAAATGAAAAAGAATTATCTAACAACAGCACTGTTTTTGGTCATTATTTTAGCCGGATGTCAAAGCAACAGAAACAAAACGACGGGCGACCGATCCGTCAAAGTTAAGGTGATGCAGGTCTTAACGGATAAAAGTATATCAAGTGGATATTTTTCTGGTACAGTGGAGGAGGAGAACGGCACCACGCTCAGCTTTTCCGTCACCGGTACAGTGGAAAAAGTGCATTTTCATTTGGGGCAACATGTTGCTAAAGGACAGTTGCTCGCCACACTCGACCCCGCATCCATGCAGAGCAGCTACAATGCCGCCAAAGCCTCACTGGAACAGGCAGAGGATAGCTACCGCCGTATGAAGGAGTTACACGACCGAGGCAGTCTGCCCGAAATACAATGGGTTGAGGTGCAAAGCAAGCTGCGCCAGGCACGCTCTATGGAAGAGATAGCCGGTAAGAGCCTGAAGGATTGTAACCTTTATGCCCCTTTCAGTGGCGTAATATCCGAGAAGTCCGTGGAAGTCGGCCAGAACGTCATGCCGGGACTGGCAGTAGGCAAACTAGTAACAGCGAGGCTGTTGAAAGTGAAGATTGCCGTCCCTGAAACGGAGATTGCTGCCGTAGCCCTCCGGCAGAAAGCGGAAATCAGCGTCCCAGCCCTTGGAGACAAGCGGTTCACAGGCATAGTGGTGGAAAAAGGTATCGTTGCCAACCCGCTCTCACGCTCGTATGACGTAAAGATACGTGTGGAAGACGCTGGTGACGGGTTAATGCCGGGCATGGTAACCGAGGTTACTTTAGAAACTGGTGCCAACACTGCCGAAGCTCCCGCCCGCTGTATCATTCCGGCAAACATCGTACAACTGGACGAAAAGAACAATTATTTTGTATGGGTGGATAAAGACGGAAAAGCAAGCAAACAGATTATCGGCTGCGGCGAGTTCACCGCTAATGGCGTGACGGTACTCTCCGGACTCCAAAGCGGAGCACGAGTAATTGTGGAAGGTCAACAGAAAATCTGCGAAGGAACCGCACTGACTATATTATAATATAAGGAAATTACAACAATGGACAGAATAAAAAAGAAACGCAACGCAGTGGAATGGGCAATGCACTACCGCCAAATCATCATCTTGGTGGTGTGTTGCCTCGTGGGCTTCGGTATGTATAGCTTGCCGGAGATGCGCAAGAATGAGTTTCCCGACTTCACTGTACGACAGGGTATCGTGGTAGCTGTCGCTCCGGGCAACACAGCACAAGAAATGCTAGAACAGGTAACCAAACCGTTGGAAGAATATATCTTCACTTATAAAGAAGTAAAAAAAGCCAAAACGTTCTCGAAGAGTCGCGATGGAATCGTTTATATACAGGTGGAACTGAACGACGAGCTGAACAACAAAGATGAGTTCTGGAGTAAGTTCAAACATGGCGTGAACGATTTCAAGGCACAGCTGCCTTCCAATGTACTCGCTCTGCAAGTGATGGACGACTTCGGCGATACCTCCGCCCTGCTCATCACCATGGAAAGCGAAGACAAGACTTACCGTGAACTGGATGATTATATAGACCTCCTTCAGGACCGCCTACGCCGCATTCCCAGCGTTGGACGTATGAGTGTGAGCGGTATGCAGAAAGAGCAAATCTCTATCTATGTGGACAATAACCGCCTCTCAAAGTATGGTCTGAACGAACAAACGCTTGCCCTCTCGCTAATGCAGAAAGGTTTTATTACCACAGGAGGACGCGTCAAGACGGGTGAATACGTGCAACCGGTCTACATAGCCCGTTCGATGAACACACTCTATGACGTTCAACAGCAAATTGTCTATACCGACCAGTCGGGTAATGTTGTCCGCCTGAAAGATATCGCCCGTGTGGTGAAGGAATACCCCGAAACCGACAGCTATATCACTAATAACGGCCGTAAGTGTCTTCTCCTCTCCGTTGAGATGAAGAAGGGACAGAATATCGTGCAGATGGGCGAGGCTATCAACCAGGAAATGTCCGCTTTTCAACGGGAACTGCCCGAAGACGTAAGCATATTCCGCATCACCGACCAGAGTAAGGTGGTAGACGATAGCGTGGAAAACTTCCTGCACGAGTTGATGATAGCCGTTGTCGCGGTTATCATAGTAGTGATGTTGTTGTTGCCCATACGTGTGGCGTTGGTGGCAGCTTCAACCATTCCTATCTCCATCTTTATCTCCTTAGGACTGTTTCATGCGCTTGGCATTGAATTGAATACGGTGACGCTCGCCGCTCTCATCGTCACCCTCGGTATGATTGTGGACAATTCCATCGTCATCATCGATAGCTATTTGGAGAAGTTGGGTGAAGGGACTTCGCGCTGGCATGCCTCCATCGAAAGCACGCTACACTTCTTCAAGTCCATTTTCTCCGCCACATTGGCCATCAGTATCACCTTCTTCCCATTCCTGATGACCACAACGGGCATGATCAAGGATTTCCTGCAAAGTTTCCCGTGGGCCACAACTATCATTTTGGGTGTGTCGCTCATGGTAGCCACACTATTGGTACCCTTCATGCAGTTTTTCTTCATCCGTAAGCCTATGCAGTTGAAAGTAAGGAAGGATGGAAAGAAGCCTTTCTCGTTTCTCGACCTATTGCAACGTTACTATAACTGGCTACTTGACCGCTGCTTTGCTCATCCCAAAGTGACGGTAGGTATCGGTGTGGCATCTGTAGTAGTCGGTATCTACTTGATGAGCAAATTACCCCAGCAACTGATGCCTTACGCCGACCGTAACCAGTTTGCTGTGGAAATCTTCCTTCCAACAGGAACGGATGTGAAGCGTACGGCGGAGGTGGCAGACAGCTTGGAGCATATCCTCCGCCAAGACAAACGGGTGGTCAGTGTGGCTTCCTTTAAAGGTTGTGCCTCACCCCGTTTCCAGAACAGTTATGCCCCGCAAATAGCGGGAACGAACTTTGCCCAGTTTATTGTCAACACCACCGGTGTGGAAGAGACGGTGCAACTACTCAATGAATATGCTCCAAAATATAACGACTATTTCCCGAATGCCCGCATTCGCTTCAAACAGTTAAGCTACAGTGAATCGGTTTATCCAGTCGAGGTGCGTCTCAGCGGCGAAGAACCGGAAGCATTGAAATATGATGCCGAACGTATCAAGGCTCTTTTGCAAACAATACCCGAGCTGGTGTCCGTGCAGACAGATCTGAACGAACCGCTTGCCGCCTCAGATGTGGTGTTGCGTGAGGACGAGGCAACTCGTTTGGGCATCAGTAATCTTGGCGTGGAGTCTACGCTGGCCATGCGCTATGGTTCCGGCATTTCTCTGGCCAATGTTTGGGAGGGCGATTACAGCATTCCAGTGGTATTGAAAAGCGAGAAAGCAGACAGTGCCTTACTCTCCGACCTGAAGGACGAACTGATTCCAGTGATGGGTGGACTCTCCAGCGTTCCCCTCCGGCAGGTAGCTGATGTGGTTCCGGCGTGGAAAGACGGACAGCTTGTACGTCGCAACGGGATTTACACTTTTAGTGTGCAGGCCGATATCCAGCGGGGAGGGAATGCCATGGCTGCTATCAAGCTTGTGCAGCAGAAGCTGGCTGATTTTCCGCTTTCGCCGGGCGTAGCACTGACTTACGGTGGCGACTGGGAAGATAATGAAGAAAAGATGCCTCCGGTCATGGCGGCACTGGCCATCGCTGCAGTCATTATCTTCTTTATCTTGGTATTCCACTTCCACAAAGTGAACATTGCCACGCTGATATTTTCCAGCATGACACTTTGTATCTTCGGTACAGCAGTGGGTATACTGATACAGGGTGTAAACTTCAGCGTAACCTGTGTGATGGGTATTGTCAGTCTGATGGGTATCATCGTTCGTAATGGTATCATCATGATAGACTATGCTGAGGAACTGCGGGCTACGGAACACATGACAACCTCCGATGCCATTTATCATTCCGCTCGTCGGCGTATGCGTCCCATCTTCCTGACTTCGGCTGCCGCCTCCATGGGAGTAATACCGATGATTCTGGGCAAGAGCGGACTGTGGATGCCGATGGGTACGGTAATTTGCTATGGGACACTTATTACTATGGTATTTCTGCTTACCGTGCTTCCTTGCGCTTACCTGCTAATATTCAGAGGTACGTCCAAACAACGTTTGCTGGTAGAGAATTTAGAGAAACAATAAACCATTATTTATAGAACGAATGATATGAAATTCATCAACAACCTATATATATTACTTTTCTTGCTTAGTGGTACAGGTATTTTGCCTGCTGCTGCCCAGCAGGTATATACGCTGGATGATTGTGTCCGCGAAGCACTCGCAAACAACGCCCGTGTCAAGAATGCAAGTAACGACCTTTCTGCCGCACGTCACGGACAACAGGAGGCATTTACCAAATACTTTCCCACGCTCAGCGCATCAGGTGGCGGCTTCATGGCCAACAAGGGGCTTGTAGAGATGGAAATGGAACCGGGGCAGAGCATGTCAATGCTGAAAAACGGTATTGTGGGTGGTGTCACTGCCACCATGCCCCTCTTTACAGGCGGGCAGATTGTGAACGCCAACAAATTGTCAAAAGTGAATGTGGAGGCTACTCGTCTGCAACTCCGCCAATCGGAGAATGAAGTACGGCTCACCACCGAGCAATATTTTTGGCAAATTGTCATGTTAGAGGAAAAGCTGCAAACTCTCTCCATTGTGGAAGAACAGTTGGAAAGCATACGCAAGGATGTGGATGCCTTCGTCAATGCCGGAGTGACCAACCGTAACGACTTGCTACAAGTTAATCTCCGTAAAAATGAGACACGCAGTAACCGTATCTCGGTAGAGAACGCTCTTGCTGTTTCCCGTAACCTGCTGGCACAGTACATCGGTCACCCGAAGGAAAGTGTGAAAATTACCGTCAACCTGACGGATTCCCTGCCCAAACATCCACAAAGACTATATGCACAACCGGAATCTTCGCTTCCGTTAACCAATGAATACAATCTTTTGCGACAGAATGTGAAAGCGGCAAACCTGCAATACAAGATATCCGTCGGCAAGAATCTGCCGAGCGTTGCCATCGGCGGTGGCTACATGTACGATAACCTGATGGATAAGGCCCATCCCTTCTGGATAGGTTTTGCAACGGTCAGCGTACCGTTGTCCGACTGGTGGAGTGGTTCGCACAATATGAAGAAACAGAAACTTTCAGTACGCAATGCCGAGAATCAATTTACAGACCAAAGTCAGCTTCTCCTTATTCGCATGAAAAACACATGGAACAGCCTGACCGACGCCTACAAGCAAGTGGAGATAGCCATCGAGTCCATTAATCAGGCATCGGAAAACTTACGCTTGCAAACAGACTATTACCGTGCCGGAACCTGTACCATGAGCGACCTGCTTGAGGCACAGATGCTCTTCCAGCAGAGCCGAGATAAATATGTGGAGTCCTATGCGCAGTACGAAGTTAAGAAACGGGAATATTTGCAAGCTACAGGCAGATAATTTATATCATAATCAATAAAACGAAATGTCATGTTACCCAATGAAGAAGAAATCAAACAAGACAGTGAACAGGTTATTCAGATGATCCGCCTTCATCCTAATTGCAAGTTTTCCGAGTTGCAATCCTTATGCGGACTGAAAAATACTAGTCTCTGCATGGCACTTATTCATTTGTTGCGACACAACCGTATCCGGCAAGAATGGAGTAAGGATGGAATTTATTATTGTATAGCGTAACAAACTAAATAGACAGAAGTTATGGACAAAAATGAAATCGGTTTAAACGCAGGTGCTATATGGCGTCTGTTGAACGATCAGAGGAAATGGAGTTACCGGGAGTTGAAAGAGGCCTCTAAACTTCCCGATCGTGAATTGAATGCCGCAATAGGTTGGCTGGCGAGGGAAAACAAAATAGAGATAGAGCAAGATGCAAATGCCGACCATGAATTGTTCTATTTACAATTCAATGTGTATTTCTAAATGAAATCTTCTTTTAACACTCTCTATATTCTTCTCCCCATGAAGCTACTGTGTCTGTGAAATGGGGAGATTTAATATACCACTTTCTGAAAATAGATTAGGCTGTAACGCCTGGTAAACACAGGGAATTACAGCCTAATAAAGTTATTTCTTTATGCTTCTTCAACTGCTGCCTGGGCCGCTGCTAAACGAGCTATCGGAACTCGGAACGGAGAACAAGATACGTAATTTAAGCCTACTCTATGACAGAATTTTACAGAAGATGGTTCGCCTCCATGTTCGCCACAAATACCACACTTCAAATCCGGACGAACAGACCGACCTTTTTGAACAGCCATTTGGATTAACTGTCCTACACCATTTTGATCGAGAACTTGGAATGGATCGACTTTTAATATCTTCTTTTCCAGATAAATGGGTAAGAAAGAAGCAATATCGTCACGTGAATATCCAAATGTCATCTGAGTTAAATCATTTGTACCGAATGAAAAGAACTCTGCCTTCGAGGCAATACGATTGGCCGTAAGAGCTGCACGCGGAATTTCAATCATTGTACCTACTTTATATTCAATACTATCACCTGCTTCGGCAAATAATTTAGCAGCTTCAGCACGAATAATCTTTTCTTGAGCTTCAAATTCATATAATATACCAGTTAACGGCACCATGATTTCAGGGAAAGTCTCTATACCTTCTTTCTTTAAATCTAAAGCTGCCCCTAAAATAGCACGAGTTTGCATTTGAGTAATTTCCGGATAAGTATTTCCCAAACGACATCCACGATGACCTAACATAGGATTTTGTTCTTTCAAGGCTTCAACACGTTTCTGAATATAACTCAAACTTACATTCATTGCTTCCGCCATTTCACGTTGTCCTTTTTCATCATGGGGAACAAATTCATGCAATGGAGGATCAAGCAAACGTACCGTTACAGGGAATCCCGCCATAGCCTTAAAAATACCTTGAAAATCTGCTTTCTGATAAGGGAGTATCTTTTCCAAAGCTTTACGACGTCCGTCAGCAGTTTCAGAAAGAATCATTTCACGCATCGCTTTAATTTTTTCACCTTCAAAAAACATGTGCTCCGTACGGCAAAGACCAATACCTACAGCTCCAAAATTACGAGCCACTTGTGCATCATGAGGTGTATCCGCATTTGTACGTACTTTCAAACGAGTATATTTATCACAAAGCTTCATTAATTCAGCGAAATCACCTGAGACTTCGGCAGCTATCGTATTTACCTGTCCCTGGAAAACTTGTCCGGTCGTACCGTTCAAAGAAATGAAATCACCTTCTTTTAAAGTTATGCCATCCACTTCTACCGTACGATCTTTATAATTGATATTCAATGTTCCGGCACCGGATACACAGCACTTACCCATACCACGAGCAACCACTGCTGCATGAGAAGTCATACCGCCACGAGCTGTAAGAATACCTTCGGCAACCTGCATTCCAGCCAAATCTTCAGGAGAAGTTTCGATACGGACCATTATTACTTTATGCCCATCTTCAGCCCATTTAGCAGCATCATCCGCAAAAAATACAATACGTCCGCAAGCAGCACCAGGAGAGGCTGGAAGACCCTTTGCAATAATTTTAGCTCTCTGCAATGCCTCTTTATCAAATACAGGATGTAAAAGTTCATCCAATTTATTAGGTTCTACACGAAGAAGGGCTGTTTTTTCATCAATCATGCCCTGACGTAACAAATCCATAGCTATTTTCACCATTGCAGCCCCTGTACGTTTTCCGTTACGAGTCTGTAAGAACCATAATTTGCCTTCTTGCACAGTAAATTCCATATCTTGCATATCGCGATAATGATTCTCTAGTTTTGTTTGAATAGCATCTAATTCCTTAAAAATTTTGGGCATTGCTTCTTCCATTGAAGGATATTTTGCTATCCGGGTAGCTTCATCGACTCCAGCTAATGCAGCCCAACGCTTCGAGCCTTCCATGGTAATTTGCTGAGGAGTGCGAATTCCGGCTACAACATCTTCACCTTGCGCATTAATTAAATACTCTCCATTAAAGATGTCTTCTCCAGTTGCCGCATCACGCGAAAAACACACTCCCGTAGCCGAAGTCTCACCCATATTACCAAAAACCATTGCTTGTACGGAAACTGCCGTTCCCCATTCAGCCGGAATACCTTCCATTTTACGATAAAGAATAGCGCGCTCATTCATCCATGAATCAAACACAGCGCATATAGCTCCCCAAAGTTGATCATAAGAATTAGTCGGGAAATCCTTACCTGTTTGGGCTTTCACCGCCGCTTTAAATTTTGTAACCAGTTGTTTTAAATCATCTACTTCCAACTCATTATCCAATTTCACTCCCTTGGTCGCTTTCACTTCTTCAATAATAGCTTCAAACGGATCGATATCTTCCTTGTTAGTAGGTTTCATGCCTAATACTACATCGCCATACATTTGTACAAAACGACGATATGAATCCCACGCAAAACGGGCATTACCAGTTTTACGGGTCAGACCTTCCACCACTTCATCATTTAAACCTAAATTTAAAATAGTATCCATCATACCCGGCATGGATGCCCGCGCACCAGAACGAACCGATACTAAAAGTGGATTCTCTACATCACCAAATTTAGATTTCATCAAAGTTTCAATATGCTTTACCGCATTCTCCACTTCCAATCTTAGCAATTCTACTACTTTGTCTTTGCCTACCGCATAATATTCATTGCATACGTCTGTGGTGATAGTAAACCCAGGAGGAACCGGTACACCTATTAGATTCATCTCTGCTAAATTTGCGCCTTTCCCTCCAAGCAAATTACGCATATCCGCTCTTCCTTCCGCCTGTCCATTACCGAAAGTGTAAACTCTTTTTTCGCTCATAATATTATATTTAAGTATCAACTTGAAATTTTTCTATCGCAAAACTATACATATTTTATAAATATCAAAAACATTCTGTCAAAAAAATGCTACTTATACATAGCAAATCCGATATATTTCTTTTTATAATGAGGTTTTCACTGAAAATTTCTATCTTTGCGAAATAATTTATTAGATTGACTAAGAATGTCGAGAAAGAAAAAAGAACTTCCAATATTAGAGAAGGTTACTATTACAGATGTTGCTGCCGAAGGAAAAGCTTTGGCAAGAGTAAATGATTTAGTAGTATTTGTACCATATGTGGTTCCAGGGGATGTAGTGGATTTACAAGTAAAACGTAAAAAGAACCATTATGCAGAAGCGGTGGCTGTGAAGTTTCACGAATACTCCCCTAAAAGGGCTGTCCCCTTTTGCCAACATTATGGGGTATGTGGCGGATGCAAATGGCAATGCCTACCTTATGAAGAACAGATTCAATATAAACAACAACAAGTAGTTGACAATTTAATCCGTATTGGAAAAATAGAGTTGCCCGAAATTTCTCCGATTCTTGGTTCTGCTAAAACGCAATTCTATCGCAACAAACTTGAATTTACGTTTTCGAACAAGCGTTGGCTCACTGAAGAAGAGATAAAAGAGAACGTGATATATGAACAAATGAATGCGGTCGGTTTCCATATACCTAATGCTTTTGACAAAGTGCTGGCTATTGAGAAATGCTGGCTGCAAGATGATATATCAAATCAAATACGCAATGCCATACGCGACTATGCATATGCTCACAATTATTCATTTTTCAATTTGCGTACACAGGAGGGAATGCTTCGAAATTTAATGATACGTACGTCTACTACCAACCAGTTAATGGTTCTTTTACAATGCAAAATAACAGAAGAAGAGGAAATGTTGTTACTTAAAAAGCTTCTACAATATATTGATAACAAATTTCCACAAATTACCTCTTTGTTGTATGTTATAAATAACAAATGCAACGACACCATTACTGATTTGGAAGTACATATATTTAAAGGTAATGATCATATTTTCGAAGAAATGGAAGGGCTGCGTTTTAAAATAGGAGCGAAGTCTTTTTACCAAACAAACAGTGAACAAGCTTATAACTTATATAAGGTTGCCCGTACCTTTGCCAAACTAACTGGCAACGAACTGGTCTATGACCTTTACACAGGAACAGGAACCATTGCAAACTTTGTATCTCGCCAAGCTAAGAAAGTTATCGGTATTGAATATGTTCCGGAAGCTATTGAAGATGCAAAAATCAATTCGGCTATCAATCACATTAATAATACTTTATTCTATGCCGGAGATATGAAAGATATTCTTACCCAAGAATTTATAAATGAGCATGGTCATCCGGATGTAATCATTACGGATCCGCCCCGTGCAGGTATGCATAATGACGTGATTAATAGTATTTTATTTGCAGAACCTAAACGTATTGTTTATGTCAGTTGCAATCCTGCTACGCAAGCACGAGATTTACAACTTTTAGATGGGAAATATAAGGTAAGAGCTGTACAACCGGTGGATATGTTTCCCCATACACATCACGTAGAAAATGTAGTATTACTTGAAAAAAGATTTTAAATTATGAACAGAACAAATAAAAAAACTCCGCGGGTTCCGCGGTCCGCACCTAAATATACGACTTTTATTGTGAAGAAGCCTTCTGAACTTATGCCCTTTTTAATGGAAAAAATGGCAGGAATAAGTCGGACAAAAGTAAAAACATTATTGACACATCGAACTGTATTCGTTGATCAGAAGATTACCACTCAATATAATTTTATGCTACAACCAGGCATGAAAGTACAAATTAGTAACGACAAAGGGCAAAAGGAATTTCGCAGTTCATTACTGAAAATTATATATGAAGATGCCTATATCATTGTTATAGACAAACGGGAAGGCTTACTTTCTATTGCTACTGAACGTCAAAAAGAACGTACTGCCTATTCTATTCTGACAGAATATGTACAACGCTCAGCACGTCAACACCGTATATTTATTGTTCATCGCTTGGATAAAGATACTTCAGGATTAATGGTTTTTGCTAAAGATGAAAAAACTAAAAGGACACTTCAAGATAACTGGGAACAAATTGTAACCGATCGCCGTTATGTTGCCGTACTATCGGGAGAAATAGAAAAAGATACCGGCACTGTAACTTCTTGGCTCAGAGATAATAAGGTTTTTATTACTTATTCTAGTATGAGTAATAACGGAGGAGACAAAGCCATTACTCATTATAAAACAATCAAAAAGCAAAATGGATATTCTTTAGTAGAATTGCAATTGGAAACCGGAAGAAAAAACCAAATTCGGGTTCACATGCAAGATTTACAACATCCAGTAGTAGGAGATATAAAATATGGAAACGGTGATGACCCTATCGGACGTTTAGGACTACACGCCTTTAAACTCCATTTCTATCATCCGGTTACGAAAGAGCTTCTGAAATTTGAAATACCATATCCAGCTTCATTCAAGAAACTGTTTATAAAAGAAAAGGAAGAAAATTTATAAAAGAAATTTTTCTACCACTTGAGCAATACCGTCTTCGTCATTTGAAGCAGTTATAAAGTCGGCACTTTCCCGTACTTCCGGTTGGGCATTAGCCATTGCAACGCCCATACCGGCTAACTTAATCATTGAAATATCATTAAATCCATCTCCACAAGCAATCATTTCATCAGCAGATGAACCTATTTCACGTAACAACACTTCAAGGGAAGCCGCCTTATCTATTCCTTTAGGAACTAATTCTAAGAAATAGGGTTCCGAACGATAAACGCCCATGCGTCCCTTCAACTGATCAAACATTTCTTTCTCCAAAACAATTAACCGATTAGGCTCCCCAACAATCATACATTTAGTGATAGGAAAAGTGATAGCTGAAAGAAAATGCTCCACAGGTTTAATCTTCATAACATTCAGTAGAGCCTCTTTCAAAACATATTTATCATTGGGTAGCTCCGTTATAACAAATTCCTTATGATAAGTAACTATAGCAAAATCATTCTTCTTTGCGCACCAATACAAATAAGGAATTAAAACCGGGTCTAGTATATTTTCATATATAATCTCCTTAGTTTGCCAGTTTATTATTTCTCCACCATTATAGGATAAAATATAACCTCCGTATTCTCCCAAACAAAGTTTATCGGCCATAGGAGCTACACCATAAGTAGGTCGTCCAGATGCTAATACAATTTTCACTCCTCGCTTCTGAACCCTAAGTAAAGCTTCAACAGTACGAGAAGTTACTTCTTTTTTGCTATTGGTTAATGTCCCGTCTAAATCCAATACCAGCACTCTAAATCCCATATTTGTGTATCTCCTAAAATTATTATACAAACACTATTCTACTTCTCTGTAGCACGCAATATTAAAGAGGTTGCACCAATTGTAATAACAGCACCATCTTCAATACAAACCCGATCCCTATCACCCAATATCTCATTCATTAAAAAAGTTCCGGTTACACTTGGATTATCCCGAAGAGTATAAATGATCTTACCTTGTTTATCTCGTTTTACATTAATAATACAATGTCTTCGATCCATACTCATATCCGATGTTTCAATAGGGGCGTCAATATCCGTACCTTTACAACGACGTCCTATCACATTATCTCCTTCGTGTAAGGAGAGTATTTGTTTAAAACCAAATACATTTTCAACAACAATTAAACAGCCTAATGTATTTTGTTTAACTAATTCTTCCGGATTTTCTTCTTTTTGTGTCGCACGCAATTTTGACTTACCAATACGAATAGAAAACTGTTTTTTACAATGCTCACAAACAAATACTAATGATTGTCCCTCTACATATTTTGTTTCATCAAATGTCATGTAATGATCACACTTAGGACAAAGGACTCGCTTCATACTACTTTTTTTATTACGAAAGTTATTTATCGCGTGAAGTTAAAATCCACGCATTTTGGAATAATTCGGTTTCACGCAAACGTACCCATTCAGCATCTGCAGATTTCCGATCTGTAAAGGAAGATATAGCTATGCGGACCCGTCCGTCACCTTTTATCATGGTTCCGCCTGGATATCCTCTATCTGCAAAAAATTGAATCGACTTCTCAGCATCAGTCACATTAGTTACGCTTGCAACAATAATATGATAACGCACTTGTTTAATTAATTTCTCCCTAGAAGCGTTATTTGAAATATTAGTCTCGATAAGTTTTTTCTTCTTTATTACAGGTTTCTCTATAACATTTGAACATATTTTATCCGTTTTTTCTTCTTTTTCTGAAAAGACTTCACCCGAAGAGATTGGAATCTTTATCATATTCTTTTCAGACATACTCATTGGCTCCTTCTTTTCCGGTTCTTTTATAACTGACTTTTTCTTTAGAGTTTGATCTTTAAATGCTAATACAGCCTCTTGTATCCTCTTCGAATCTGCAACCTTTATCAAAGATGTTGCAACCGATTGAGAACGAATATGACTAAATAATCCAGCATCGCCCAATGACGCATAGTTCTCAGGATCCACATACGTATTATCTACAGGAGTGGAAAGAAAGAAAAAGAATAAAATAGCAGCAGCAATAGCAACGGTATTCTTCAACCACGTTCTATTTATACGGATTATTAATGTATTGTATTTCTGATTATTACCCATAGCTTCCTCTACAGGATATTTAATCAAAGCCGGCATTTCTTTTGACAACTCAAACATCTCAAAAGAGCTGAACCCATACAGAGAAGGAGTGAAGACACCATCTTCATTAGGGCAAAAGTCAATAGTATTTTCTATATTTAAAATAAGCTTGCCCACACCATATATTTCTACTTCTCCTTTTTCTGAAAGTTGTTCTCGGAGTTTCAGCACCACATCATCTACTAATCTGCAAGCTTCGGGATAATTCATGTCATAAACCTGCATGTAGGATTGAATCAGAAGACCATCATTCAAATTTAATTGCGGATTAAACCCAACAGTTCTACAAGGAGGCAAAAAAATATTTTCCTCTTTTATCCTGCGGGCCGGTATATACTGAACAATAAAACCTCCGAAACCCGGAATAATCACACAATCGTTCTCCAACAGGAGATTTTCAATATGTTTGGCTAATTCGATAATCATGATGCAAATATAATCTTTTAATCAGAATCTTTATCTATCTTTCCAAAAGAATTTATAAACAAATTAGAAGTTTGCAGAAATTTTATTGTTACCTTTGCAGGCGTAAAACAGAAAAAAACAATGAACTATATTCCTACAAAAATAAAAAAAGTCTGGATTATAGGACTAAAAGTATTCAAGGATGCCAGAGGTTATTTTTTTGAAGTTTTCAAGAAAAAACATATCAGATCCGTGCAATTTATACAAAATAACGAATCCAAATCTTTGAAAGGTTTACATTATCAAAAACAAAAATACAGCCAAGCAAAACTTGTACGAAGTATTCAAGGTCAGCGTAGGGTGTTGGATATTGCCATAAATCTACATCATTTATTTTCCACATTTAAGCAGCATGTCGCAGTAAAACTCAACGAAGAAAAAGAAAATAGGAGACATTTTTTTATTCCAGAAGACTTTACACTTAGCTTTCTCATACTAATGGATAATTCTTATACTCTGCAATCAGAATCTTCTATTTTATTGAATGATCCGACTCTAAATATACCATGGTTAATAAAAAGAACTGATAATTATGTCGGACAAATATAAAACTGCGACATATTCTAGAAATACCGAATTATTTGAATAAACAAGTCATCATGAAACTCATATTCTTATCACTCAGCCTAGCTATATTATTGTTGACAGCCTGCCACCAACAAAAAATAATAAACATAACTCGTACAGAAGATAGCATCGCAAAAAAATTATTGCAAGGAATTTGGTTGGATGATGAAAGTGAAAGCGTACAGTTTCGAATAAAAGGTGATACAATTTATCATCTCAATGTATCATACGTCCCTTTATATTTCAAAGTGATTAATGACACTCTCATTATATATGGAACGAACGATTCGACATTTTACAGAATAGACAAACAAAGTGAAAATGAGTTCTGGTTTCATTCCTTATCAGACGAAGTAATAAAATTGCATAAATCTGAAAATGAATTAGACTCTTTAGCTTTCAATAACAATAGCAGTCAAGACCTTCCAGCGTATGATCAAGTTATCAAAAAAGATTCAGTAATAATGTACGGTGGAAAAAGATATAGAGGCTATGTATACATTAATCCGTCAAAAATGAAGGTTACAAAAACAACTTACACAGAAACCGGAATGAGTGTCGAAAACATCTATTATGATAATATTATTCATATTTGCATTTACGAAGGACGAAAATGCTTATATGCAAAAGATTTCACCAAAAAAGATTTCGAAGAATTGATTCCTGCAGATTTCCTTAAACAAGCAATCTTATCAAATATGGATTTCGCAAAAATTGATGTAGCCGGATTTATATATCAAGCTACTTTATGTATTCCCGAAGAGGCAAGTTGTTACAACATTGATATCACGATTTCTCATGACGGGAAGCTTTCTTTGAAAAATTCCGTTTACCCTTAAAAGAATATTTTTTTCCCGATTTACGTCCTCCTGTTCTTTCAGATTTTGGTTGGTAAGTCGGTGCTTCACCCAAATCCTCCGGTACAGGAATTTTATAAATATCTTTTTTCAAGAAGCTCTCTATTTGTTTAAACTTGTATTGTTCTTTTTCACTAACAAAGGTAATCGCACATCCATCATGATTTGCCCGTGCCGTACGGCCGATACGATGCACATAATCTTCACTATCATGAGGAACATCATAGTTTATGACTAAACGAATATCATCAATATCAATGCCACGAGCCACTATATCAGTCGCTACCAGTAAATTAATACGCCCATTTTTAAATTCGTGCATGATATGGTCTCGTTGCTTTTGATCCAAATCAGAATGCATTTCACCAACATTCAACTTTAAACGTTGCAAAGCTTTCGTCACTTCTTTCACTTTCATTTTAGAAGACGCAAAAATAATCACACGTTCTGGAGAGTTTTCTTTAAACAGCGCTTGGATAATTCCCAACTTTTGTTGTTCATAACAAACATAAGCTGTCTGGATAATTTTTTCAGCAGGTTTAGATACAGCTAATTTCACTTCCACCGGATCACAAAGAATGGTTTTAGCTAATTGCTGAATCTTAGCAGGCATTGTAGCAGAAAACATAATCGTCTGACGCTCTTTAGGCAAAAATTTCACAATCTGCATAATATCATCATAGAATCCCATATCCAACATTCGGTCCGCCTCATCCAAAATAAAAAAAGAAACATGAGAAAGGTCAACATTACCCAAATTGATATGACTTATCAAACGTCCCGGTGTAGCAATTACAACATCGGCCCCCAAAGCCAATCCTTTTTTTTCCTGTTCGTAACGGATTCCATCATTACCTCCATATATGGCAACACTCGAAACCGGCATAAAATAAGAAAAGCCTTCCATCTGTTGATCGATCTGTTGAGCTAATTCACGGGTAGGGGACATCACCACACAATTTATCGCATTCTCCAAATATTTACCTGTACTTAACTGATTAAGTATGGGAAGAAGATATGCGGCTGTCTTACCAGTTCCTGTCTGAGCCACTCCAATCAAATCCTTTCCTTCTAATATAATGGGTATGGTATGTTCCTGCACAGGCGTGCATTCCTGAAAATTCATTGCATCCAATGCGTCCAACACACTCTTCTCCAAATCTAACTCTGCAAACTTCATTTTATCTTATTTTATTTTTTATCTTAACCTATAATCTACCGCGTTCTTCTAGATATGAATCTTTGAAACCTAAAAAATAGAGCACACCATCCAAGCCTATCGTATTGATTGCTTGTTTAGCGTTTTCAACTACTTTCGGTTTAGCATGAAAAGCTATGCCTAAACCAGCCAATGTCAGCATCGGAAGATCATTTGCTCCATCCCCTACAGCTATAGTTTGCTTTATATCCACCTTTTCCACTTGAGCTATCAAACGTAATAATTCTGCTTTTCGTTTTCCATCAACAACTTCTCCCAAATATCGGCCTGTCAATTTACCATCTACTATTTCCAATTCATTTGCATATACATAATCAATACCGAACTTTTCTTTCAAATAGTTACCAAAATAAGTAAATCCTCCAGATAAAATAGCAATCTTATAACCATAACGTTTTAACACAAACATTAATCGTTCCACACCCTCAGTAATAGGTAAATTCTCAGCAATCTCTCTCATCACAGATTCATCCAAACCTTTCAACAACGCAACCCTTCGTGTAAAACTTTCAATAAAGTCTATTTCACCTCGCATGGCTTGTTCGGTGATAACTCTTACCTGGGCACCCACTCCGGCACGTTCTGCCAATTCATCAATCACTTCGGTCTTAATAAGCGTAGAATCCATATCAAAACAAATCAGACGACGCATCCTACGGAACATATCATCCAATTGAAATGAAAAATCCATCTCTAACTCACGCGAAAGCTTCATCAAATCCTCCTGCATTTTAGCACGGTCTTTAGGGGTACCTCTGACAGAAAATTCAATACAAGCACGAATATTTGCTTTTTCTTCTTTCAACGGAATTCGTCCCGTTAACCGTTTTATCGCATCAATATTCAACCCTTGATCTGCTAATATACTCGTAACTGCAGATATTTGGCGTGCAGTTAACTTACGGCCCAACAATGTCAGAATATATCGATTTTTACCCTGCATGCTAACCCATGTTTCATACTCAGCCACCGAAATAGGATAAAAACGAATATTTATACCTAAATCAGAAGCTTTAAAAAGAAGGTCTTTCATCACTAACCCTGATTTACTTTCATCCGTTTTAAAAAGAATTCCTAAAGATAAAGTATTATGGATATCCGCCTGGCCTATATCTAAAATTGTCACGTCATACCGAGATAAAATATCTGTTATAGAAGCTGTCAATCCCGGACGATCGATACCTGTTATACGAATTAATATTAGTTCTGTATTTTCCTCATTCATATAAAAACACATAATTTATATCGTTTACAAAGGTAGTAAAAAAGGACTTCTTTTTTATATATTCTTCAATGAAATGGGTAATTTTATGCTAAAGAACATAAATTTAGATGATTTTATTTGGTTAGTAAAGAGAAAAGTATGTACCTTTGCCACAGATTTCTAAAGTTAAAAGCTTTCATTATCAGGCCATAAGTCTAATAATAAGCGATAAATAATGTTCCGAGGAGAAATCACTGCCACAAGGCCGTCTCGGATAGTATGAACCAAAACCGAATTACATGAAGTATGTAAAGTGGATTTTTGTTGTATTATTATTTTGTTCTTTGACATCATTTGTAGAAAAAGACGTAGCCACCATAGGGCTTAACGTAGGAAATTCCGCTCCGAATTTTTTCATAAGAAGTTTCGACGGAAAATTATCAAAAGAACTGAACGAACTAAAAGGGAACTATGTTCTTCTTAGTTTTTGGGCTAGCTATGACGCACCCTCAAGAGTACAAAATGCATTATTAAACAATGCACTGAAGAAAACCAGTCATTCTGTAAAAATGGTTTCTGTCTCATTTGATGAATACATATCCATATTTAATGAAAGTATTAAAAAGGATGAGATTGACACTCCTAATTGTTTTGTGGAGACCTCTGGCGAAGCTTCCGGAATTTACAAGAAATACCGTTTAAACAAAGGCTTCAAAAACTTCTTGCTAAATGAAAAGGGCGTTATTATCGCCAAAAACATTACAGCAAACCAGCTTTCTCAATATATCTATTAATTGGAGAAAGTTTCCTCTTACAAAAAAATAATACAACAAAAAATAGCAAAACTGGAGAAAGACTCAAAAGCTTTTCTCCTGTTTTTTTGCTTTTATCTACAATTGATTCATTTAAACTCTTCAGGGATATTCATAGAATAAATAAATTAATACAACTAATTTATTAATAACCAGTTATTATCTCTGTATCTTCAAGAATTCCTCTATATTTTGTGTTTGGTGACCAAAACGGAAAAATCCAAATAAAACGCTATTATTCCCCAAATGAAACTAAAAGCCCCGTACCCGCATGTTAAAAAGACATGTTGAGCATTAACCAATCGCATGAAATGAGTTAAACAATATCATTTCGGTGCTTTTCTATATAGATATACTGCTATAAATGCATATAAAATATTCGGAATCCATACAGCTATCATCGGAGGCATATTTGCATTAACGGCGAATGTGGCCGAAACGGTTTGAAACAATATATAAGAGAAACTAAGTGCCAAACCTATTCCCAAATGTAATCCCATGCCGCCTTTCACTTTACGAGAAGACAAAGCCAATCCAATAGTAGTCAGAATAAAAGAAGCGAACGACATAGCTATTCGTTTATGATATTCAATCTCAAACTCTTTTGTATTGGCAAAACCTCGTTGCTTTTGTCGGTTTACATAAGCTTTCAATTCTGGACTTGTCATAGTTTCCTGCTGTCCCTTTGAAATAAGAAAATCTTGAGGCTGCATGGCTATAATCGTATCCATCTGCGTTCCTTTTGTAATAACCTCACGTTTTCCCTTCAATTCACGAATCATATAATCCCGTATTTTCCACTGATATTTATTTTCCGCCAAAGAGTCATATACAATACTACGAGCTGTTAAATGAGATACCATCTTCTTATTTTCGAATTTATCCAATGAGAAACGATAACCAGTCTTATTATAATTCTCATACCGATCAATATAAGCAATCACTCCTTCGGCGACTTCCATTTGTACATTACTTACATATTCAGCCTTTTTCTTTTTCTTGTATCGATTTTCAAAGTCCAAACGTGTTTCACTGCCTTTCGGTATCACATACGCACCCAATATATAAGTAAGAATCGCAATAAAAGCTGCGGAAATCATGTAAGGACGCATCAATCGTTTGAAACTCATCCCCGTAGAGAACATGGCAATAATCTCTGAATTCTCTGCTAACTTAGAAGTAAAGAAAATAACAGCAATGAATACAAACAACGGACTAAACAAATTCGAAAAATAGGGGATAAAATTCAAATAATAATCAAATATAATAGCACTAATCGGTGCATTATTATTCATGAATTTATCCAGATTTTCATTTATATCAAAGACCACCGCTATAGAAATAATCAATGCGATAGCAAAAAAGTATGTACCAAGAAATTTGACTATAATGTAACGGTCGAGCCGTTTTATTAATTTCTCCTTCAATATTTCAGTTAATCTCTTTTTCATTTTATCCGATTATAGTCTTGTCGAAACTCGTTTCACCATCATGGATTTCCATGTAGAGAAATCACCAGCAATAATGTGTTTGCGTGCCTCCCTGACCAGCCAAAGATAAAAGGCTAGATTGTGAATAGAGGCAATCTGCATGGCAAGGAGCTCTTGCGCATGGAAAAGATGCCGCAAATATGCTCGGGAATACATCGTATCTACATAAGACGCTCCGTCCGCCTCTATAGGAGAATAGTCGTCCTCCCATTTCTTATTGCGCATATTCATAATACCATTTTTGGTAAAGAGCATTCCGTTACGCCCGTTACGAGTAGGCATTACACAATCGAACATATCTACTCCACGCTCAATACCTTCCAATATATTGACCGGAGTACCAACTCCCATCAAATAGCGAGGCTTATCTTTAGGCAATATTTCGTTAACAACCTCTATCATTTCATACATTTGTTCAGTAGGTTCTCCTACAGCCAAGCCACCAATAGCATTTCCGTCACACTCTTTTGAAGCGACAAACTCTGCCGATTGTTTGCGTAAATCAGAATAAACGCATCCTTGCACAATAGGGAATAATGACTGATGATAACCATATTTAGGCTCCGTCTCGTTAAAACGTCTTATACAGCGATCCAACCAACGATGAGTCAATCCTAATGATTTTTTTGCATACTCATAATCCGAGGTACCAGGAGGACATTCATCAAAAGCCATCATGATATCCGCACCAATAGTACGCTCAATATCCATTACTTTTTCGGGAGTGAAGATATGCTTGGAGCCATCGATATGCGAACGGAATTCAGCACCTTCTTCACGCAATTTACGAATTTTCGCCAAAGAGAATACTTGAAATCCGCCGCTATCAGTAAGCATTGGACGTTCAAAACCGTTAAACTTATGCAAGCCACCCGCCTTCTCCAAAATATCCAGGCCCGGACGTAAATACAAATGATATGTATTACCTAATATAATCTGGGCCTTGATATCTTCTTTCAATTCATGCAAATGTACTCCTTTTACCGTACCTAAAGTACCAACGGGCATAAAGATAGGTGTTTTTATCTTCCCATGGTCTGTATTAATCAAACCAGCCCTAGCATTTGATTTAGAATCAGTATATTGTAGTTCAAATGTCATATCAACTTACTGTTAAATCTATGGCATCCTCTACTTTTTCATTCGTTAAAGCTATGGCAAATACCTCTTTCACATTACTTACATAATGGAAAGTAAGTCCTTTCAGATAAAGTGACGGAATCTCGTTAACGTCTTTCTGATTCTCTTCACTCATTATTATTTCTTTGATACCAGCCCGCTTTGCCGCTAAGATTTTCTCTTTTATTCCTCCTACAGGAAGTACCTTACCACGCAAAGTAATTTCTCCGGTCATAGCTAAATGGGCTTTCACTTTACGCTGTGTTAAAGCCGAAGCTAACGACGTAGCCATCGTGATACCTGCAGAAGGACCATCTTTCGGAATCGCTCCTTCTGGCACATGGATATGAATGTTCCAATTTTCAAATACATCCGGATTCAAATCTAATAAAGAAGCATGTGCTTTAATAAATTCGAGAGCTAACATGGCCGACTCCTTCATCACATCTCCCAAGTTACCGGTTAAAGTAAGCTTTCCGCCTTTGCCTTTACTTAAACTAGTTTCTACAAACAATATCTCACCACCGACAGCAGTCCAAGCAAGTCCAGTCACAACTCCTGCATACTCATTTCCCTGATACTTATCCCGGGTATATTCAGGAACTCCTAACAAATCTTTTAAATCAGTCGGTTTCACCTCATGCATGGGATAATTACCGTTGGTTGCATAAAAACGGGCTAACTTACGAAACACTTTCCCAATTTTCTTCTCCAATTCACGTACTCCAGATTCACGAGTATATGATTCGACAATTGCTTCAATCGTATTTTTCGGAATTTTTATCATTGTTCTATCAATACCCATCGACTCCATGATTTTCGGAATTAAATGTTTACGGGCAATCTCTATTTTTTCTTCCGTAATATAACCGCTAACTTCAATCAGTTCCATACGATCGAGTAGAGGAGCTGGAATCGAGTTCAGATTATTTGCCGTAGCAATAAACATTACTTTCGACAAATCATAATCCACATCCAAAAAATTATCATGGAAAGCATTATTCTGTTCCGGATCTAATACCTCCAACAAAGCAGACGAAGGATCTCCATTATGAGTTACTTGGGTTACTTTATCTATCTCATCCAAAATAAATACCGGATTGGATGAGCCGGCTTTCATCAGTCCTTTAATAATACGTCCCGGCATAGCCCCAATATACGTTTTACGGTGTCCACGAATCTCAGCTTCGTCATGCAAACCACCTAATGACATACGAACATACTTTCGCTTCAACGCTGCAGCAATAGATTTGCCCAAAGAAGTTTTACCGACTCCCGGAGGACCATATAAACAAAGAATCGGAGATTTCAAATCACCTCTTAACTTCAAGACAGCAAGATGCTCCAATATGCGTTCTTTAACTTTCTCCAGTCCGTAATGATCTTTATTCAATACCTTTTCTGCGTTAACCAGATTCAAATTATCTTCCGTGTATTCACTCCAAGGCAAATTCAGCATAGTCTGCAAATAGTTGAGTTGCACATTATAATCTGGTGACTGAGGATTGGTGCGTTCCAATTTCGCCATTTCACGGTCAAAAATCTTACGCACATCCATACTCCATTTCTTCCGAGCCGCCTGTTCTGTCATTTCATCAAGTTCCTGGTCTTGAGCACTCCCCCCCAATTCATCCTGAATATTCTTCATCTGTTGCTGAAGAAAATACTCACGCTGTTGCTGATCTATTTCCTCGCGTGTGCGCATCTGTATATTAGCTTTTAGCTCTGCTAACTGTATTTCACGACGCAACAAACTAACCAACCGATAAGCCCGGTTACGTAACGAACTTTCTTTCAAAAGTTCTATTTTCTCATCCGTTTTTAAAGGGAAGTTTGCACATATAAAGTTAACCAAAAACATTTTATTCGTTATATTCCGAATAGCAAACCCTGAATCAGACTGCATATTATCAGTTTGCACATACTTTATAGCCAAATCTTTACAAGTATCAACCAACACTTCAAATTCTTTATCATCCTTCTCAGGTAATCCTTCTTCGATGGAAGTAATTGTTCCCATCAAATAGTGAAGGCTGGGTTGTTCATGTACCTCAAGAAGACTAAAACGTTGCATTCCTTGTAATATAACTGTCGTACTCTGATCTGGCATTTCAAAAATACGTACAATCTTGGCTACGGTTCCAACAGTGTATAAATCATCAGTCTCCGGGTTTTCCGTTTCTGGTTGAAGCTGGCATACCGTACCAATCAGTTTATTATGCTTAATGGCATCATTTAACAACTTCAGAGACGATTTACGCCCTACAGACACAGGGAGAACTATTCCCGGAAATAACACCATATTTCGTAAAGGCAAAATAGGCAGGCACTTATCAATCTCTTGTTCAAACAAATGTTCTTCGTTTCCTTCAAAATCTGCGATTAACGAGAATGCACGCGGTTCACTCTCTTGAGTGTCTTCGAATTCGCTAAATCTTCTTCTTTTCATCATCTAAATTCTATACGTTTAAAGCGCCCTATTCAAATAGGCGCAAAGTGATTGCAAAATTACACATACTTTATTAAAAAAAGAAACCATAAGCCTTGAAATATCAATAATATATACTAAAAATAATCTTAAAATAATCAGCTACTGAAGTATTTTCTTTATTTTTGTTCTTCTTTTAAAGAAAAGTACATTATGTCAAAACCATATTTCTCATTCAAAAAATTTACTATTTATCATGATCGTTGCGCCATGAAAGTTGGTACCGATGGCGTACTTATCGGAGCATGGGCTAATATCAATAACGCACAACAAATATTAGACATCGGAACCGGATCCGGTCTAATTGCTTTAATGGCTGCTCAACGAAGCCAAGCAATAATTACCGGAATAGAAATCAATAAAGAAGCTGCCACACAAGCACAGGAAAATGTCGACAGAAGCCCATGGAAGGAACGCATAAAAATAATAAATGCAGATTTAAAAGAATTCAAAATAGAAACTCGCTTTAATGCCATAATTTCTAATCCGCCTTATTTTACGAATTCGCTAGAATGCCACAATAATGAGAGAAATACTGCCCGACATGATACCAAACTTTCCTTCCGGGAACTTATGCAATATACAGCAAAACTTTTGCATCCCGAAGGAGAGTTTTCCATTATTATCCCATCTAGTGAAGTCCACAATATACTGGGGTTAGCTATAGAGAATAAATTATATCCTTCGCGAAAAACTTGGGTCCAAACCACCCCTACAGCATCTTCTAAACGCTGCATGCTTGCATTTCGTTTCACGCCATCAGAGAGAGTAGAAGAAAAGACACTCATCCTCGAGCTTTCACCTTTAGTATACAGTAAAGAATATAAAAGCCTTACGCATGATTTTTATTTAAAAATGTGAATAACTTACCAACTATTATCCGACACTATATAATGTCAATATAAGCACTTTCCAGTTACTCACAAACAAAGGGTATTCAGTAAATATCATAAAAACTAAAAAAAGACATGTTCAAATGAGTGCTTTTACTTGATTTCACCTACCTTTTTCTTGTCGACCGTCTACATTTAAAAAGCAATTTTTGCTATAGAATTTTGCCCCCTTAATGGTTCTTTTTGGGAAATATTCCGTATCTTAGTTCCTTTGTTTAGATTGTTTTCGCTTAGGGTTACCAAACTCAAAATTTGGAGGAATATTTGAAAATACAAAAAGCCCATTAATCAGTAATGGATTGATTAGCCTAATGCATTAATTATATGCATCCCTCAACAACAAATAAAAACTACCACATCATTTTTTAGTCAATTTACGTAAAAGCTCACGATTCAAAACAAACAACTGACGATTACGATCTTTAAAATCTCCTTTCAAAGCATTCACCTCACTAAAATAATCAGAAAATATTTGTATTAATGAAGCAGGTAATGAAGATTGCTTAGCCTTATTTACTAACATATTAATCCCTTTGGGAACAATCTCCACTTCAATATCTTTCCCGGCCATCACAGGATCTCCATCATAATGAATGACTCCTTCTTTTGCCCGATGAATACGAATTTCCTTACATTTAAAAGTTTTAATCCGACTATTTTGATCTATTGTCTTATTAAATAATTGATAAGCCAAAGAAGGGACATCCAAAACCGTAAACGGTTCTAACACGGAAACATCCATCAGTCCATCGTTTAAAGAAGCCTGTGGAGCAATATAAGCATTGTTACCATATTGGGAAGCATTAGCACATGCAATCAAAAAAGCCTTATATTTTAATGTACCATCGCCTGTTTCAATCTCATAAGTTTCCGGTTCATATTTCAAACTTTCATGCAATGTATTTTCCAAATAAGTAAGCAAACCACGCCGTCCTGATGAAGCAAACTTCAAACTTACAAAAGCATCAAAACCTACTCCACAGGTACAGAAAAAAGGAATACCATTAATTTTCCCGTAATCCACACATTCCACAGCACCTTCATTAACCACATCCATGGCTCCTTTAACTTCCAATGGTATCTGCAAATGTCGAGCCAATCCATTGCCAGAACCACAAGGGATAATTCCCAATGCAGTAGGGGAGTGCCTTAAAGAACGCGCAACCTCATTAATCGTTCCGTCACCCCCTACGGCAACAACTACAGAAGCTCTCTCTTCAGCAGCTTTGGCTGCAAGCTCTACAGCATGACCGGCATATTCGGTAAGTATAATCTCACAATCATACTTTGATTTATCAATCCTCTCATCAATACATTGCAGAATCTGTTTCTTATTCTGTGTACCGGAAATAGGGTTAGCTATAAAAACAATTCTTTTTTTCTCATCCATATAATCGTCATCAACTTAGTTTGGCAAAAATAATACGAATCTTCTAAATAACACTTTCTAAACCCAATAGATTTATATAGCAAGAATTTTTTTAAGGAAAACTACATATTCAATTACATATTTTATTATCTTTGCCCCCTGTTTTCAAAGTATTGCTTATAATTGATATTTATAACATCTCAATAAACAGTAAATCAATTAGATAAGCTTTAAGCTTATACATTTAATAATATGGGATTATTACAAGAAAAGTTTAGCAAATTCAGACTGCCTCAAATGTACATGGAGAGAGGTGTTTACCCTTATTTTCGTGAAATTGACAGCGCACAAGACACAGAAGTAATCATGGACGGCAAAAAAGTCCTGATGTTCGGTTCAAATTCTTACATGGGATTAACCTATGATAAACGAATCATAGAAGCTGCAATCGCGGCAACCCGTAAATACGGTACTGGTTGCGCCGGTTCTCGATTACTGAACGGAACACTTGACCTACATTTACAATTAGAACATGAATTAGCAGAATTTATAGGAAAAGAGGATGCGTTAGTCTTCTCTACGGGATTTACCGTAAATGAAGGAGTAATCCCTTGTCTTACCGGCCGTAACGATTATATTATCTGTGATGATCGAGATCATGCTTCTATTGTCGACGGACGCCGGCTTTCATTTTCCACTCAGTTAAAATACAAACACAACGATATGGAAGAGTTGGAAAAGTTGTTGCAAGCATGTACCCCGGATGCTATCAAACTAATTATAGTAGATGGCGTATTTTCTATGGAAGGTGATTTGGCCAAACTTCCTGAAATCGTTCGCTTAAAAGAAAAATACAACGCAAGCATCATGGTAGACGAAGCGCATGGATTAGGAGTTTTTGGAAAACAAGGACGCGGAGTATGCGACCATTTCCAATTATCCGACCAAATAGATTTAATTATGGGAACCTTTTCTAAGTCGTTAGCTTCTATTGGTGGTTTCATCGCTTCCGATAAGGATACAATTAATTGGTTACGCCATAACGCTCGTTCTTATATTTTCCAAGCTAGTAACACTCCAGCTGCAACAGCTGCTGCCATGGAGGCTCTTCATATTATCCAAAATGAACCGGAACGCCAAAAACATCTTTGGGACATTACAAATTATGCACTAAAATGTTTCCGCGACAACGGTTTCGAAATAGGAGATACGGAAAGCCCGATTATACCTCTTTATATACGTGATGCAGACAAAACTTTTGAAGTAACAAAATTAGCTTTTGAAGAAGGAGTTTTCATTAATCCGGTAGTACCACCAGCATGCGCTCCCCAAGACACACTAGTACGCTTTGCCTTGATGGCGACACACTCAAAAGAACAAATAGACAGAGCTATAGAGAAACTTATTAAATGCTTTAAAGCTTTAGATCTTATTAAATAACAATTAGCAAAGCCGTACTATTACACAATAGTATGGCTTTACTAATTAATTACTTTAATAAATCAGAACAATTCAAAAACAATACCGTCTATCCTTATAAAACCCACTGATTTTCTATTAGATTTGATATATAAACTATGAAAAATACCCATATCAAGTTTATTATTCAAAAACACTTTTCATCT
>ERZ825137.609-NODE-609-length-49854-cov-3.825057_pt1 | contig 49854 bp, 51 predicted proteins | sample MGYA00519873_ERZ825137 | MGnify/ENA primary metagenome ERZ825137 (study PRJEB31778, sample SAMEA3449190) | human gut metagenome | biome: human gut; feature: human-associated habitat; material: faeces | place: United Kingdom | collected 2010/2012 ...
GTAATCCGTATGGTATTCTCCGGATATGCACATACCGGAAAAGCACCATTCCATACGGTACTGATTCACGGTCTGGTTCGTGACTCCCAGGGACGCAAGATGAGTAAATCACTTGGAAATGGTATTGACCCTCTGGAAATTATTGAGGAGTATGGCGCAGATGCACTTCGTATGACACTCCTTACCGGAAACGCACCTGGAAATGATATGCGTTTCTATAATGAACGAGTAGAAGCAAGCCGTAACTTTGCAAACAAGGTATGGAATGCATCCAGATTTATCCTAATGAATATGGATGGAAAGACCATTACAGAGCCGGAAGCAGCAGATTTTACCATGACAGATAAGTGGATTCTTTCCAAAGTAAATACACTGGCAAAAGATGTGACAGAAAATATGGATAACTATGATCTTGGTATTGCACTGCAGAAGGTATATGATTTTATCTGGGATGAATTCTGTGACTGGTATATAGAGCTGGTAAAATATAGAATTTATCATGCAGAGGAAGATGAAAAGGGTGCCAATGCAGCACTGTGGACTCTGAAAGAGGTTCTTGCAAATGCGCTTAAGATGTTACATCCATTTATGCCATTTGTTACCGAAGAAATTTACAGTGCATTAGTGCCGGAAGAAGAATCACTTATGATGTCAAGCTGGCCGGTATATCAAACAGAGTGGAGCTTTGCCGAGGCAGAAAATGTGACAGACCACATGAAAGAAATCATTCGTGGTGTCAGAAATGCCAGAGCAGAGATGAATGTACCACCAAGCCGGAAAACAAAAGTCTTTGTAGTATGTGGAAATGCAGAACTCAGAGGAGGCTTCTGCGAACTGGCCTCTTCTGCCTGCCCACTGATGAGCGCAACAGAGCTTGATGTACAGACTACAAAAGATGGAATTGCAGAAGATGCGGTTTCTATTGTTGTTCCAGATGCAACCGTTTATGTTCCCCTGGAAGAACTGATTGATTTTGAGCAGGAAATGGAACGACTCACGAAAGAAGAAGCAAGACTGGAAAAAGAAATTGCCCGTTCAAATGGTATGTTAAATAACGAAAAATTTGTCAGCAAGGCACCTCAGGCGAAAGTGGATGAAGAGAGAGCCAAGTTGGAAAAATATACACAGATGATGACACAGGTTAAGGACAGACTTGCGAGTTTGAAAAAGTAAGGAAGTATAAATACGATGAAAAAGCTGAATCTTAGGTTGAGGAAAGATCCTTTTAAAAAGTTATCTGAAAAGATATCGCCCTACTATGCCACATTAAATAAAATCTCTGTGCTTTTGGAAGTCATGTGGGCCATACTCATTAATTTTATTATTGAAGCGTTTTCCAGACATTCCGTTGTGGCAGCATGGAAGTATCTAGTAAAGACGCCGGAAGTATTTTTCTATAATGCATTTATGATTTTTGTGACATTCACATTTGTACATCTGGTAAGGCGCCGTGTATTTGCACGAATCATAGTGAGTGCTTTATGGCTGGTCATTGGACTTAGCAATGGCGTTATGCTGATGAAACGAGTGACTCCTTTTAATGCACAGGACTTAAAGACCTTCAAAGAAGGATTGTCCTTGTTTACCAATTATTTCAGCGCGCCAGAACTGATTGTGATGGGGGTCGGTGTGACCGCATTTCTGATATGGTGTGTACTGATGTTCCGATATGGCGGAAAATATAAGGGAAAGATGAACAGGCTGGTGTCACTGGCCTGTGTCATCGCGAGCTGTGTGGCATATTCGTTCATAACAAACTGGGCGATCGATCAGCGCGTAGTATCTACTTACTTTGGAAATATAGCATTTGCATATCAGGACTATGGTTTACCGTACTGCTTCTGTGCCAGCCTGTTTAATACGGGTATTTCCCAGCCGAATGGCTATACAGAAGAGGCTATTGAGGACCTTGGAAAGGGAAAAAGTCTGACAAAAGTAGGTAAAGATGACGATACAGAGGTTCTTCCGAATATTTTATTTGTGCAGCTGGAATCCTTCTTTGATACCAGTGAGTTTACTGCCTTACAGACATCAGAAGACCCCCTTCCGAATTTGAGAAAAATGTTTCAGGAATACTCTTCCGGTTATTTTAAGGTTCCTTCTGTAGGAGCGGGAACAGCCAATACAGAATTTGAAGTGCTTACAGGAATGAATTTGAGGTATTTCGGACCGGGAGAATACCCTTATAAGACGGTACTGAAAGACCAGGTCGCAGAAAGTGCGGCAACTGCATTTGCATCCTTTGGATACGGCACACATGCCATTCACAATAATGGCGGAAATTTCTACAGCCGCGCAAAAGTATTTAACAATATCGGATTTGACAGTTTTACAAGCAAAGAGTTTATGAACGTCCTTCAGACCACAGAAAATGGATGGGCGAAAGATGATATTCTGCTGACCCATATCAAAGATGCACTGGACAGTACGGAGCAGCAAGACTTTGTATTTACCGTCAGTGTCCAGGGACATGGAAATTACCCGGAAGAAAAGCTGATTGAGAATCCACGGATTACGGTAAGCGGTCTGAACTCTGAGGCTAAGAACAATGCATGGGAATACTATGTCAACCAAGTATATGAGATGGATGAGTTTGCAGGAAATCTCGTGAAAATGATGGAAGAACGCGGCGAACCGACGGTGATTGTGTTCTATGGCGACCATCTTCCGACTATGGGACTGGAAGCCAAGGATATGAAGAGCAAATATCTCTATAATACCAACTATGTCGTCTGGGACAATATTGGCCTGGAGAAGAAGGATCGTAATATTCCGTCTTATCAGATTATGGCAGATGTGATGGAACGCCTTGGTCTACATGCGGGAACCGTGTTCAATTATCACCAGGATAGAAGAAAAACAAAGGATTATCTGAAAGATTTAGAACTTCTTCAGTATGACATTTTGTATGGGAAACAGTATGTGTATGAAGGAAATCCACCAATCACGGAAGGACATATGCAGATGGGAATCCGTGAAGTAACGCTGACAGATATGACCGGTAAATTGGATGGCTCTTATAGTCTCTATGGAAACAATTTTACCAAATGGAGTAAGGTTTATGTAAATGGGGAAAAGCAGAAGAGCACCTTCCTCAATAATACCCGGATTGAGCTTCCGGAAACGCAGTTTGCGGAAGGAGATATTATTACCGTTAGTCAGGTTGGTTCAAGCAATACAATTTTCCGGACTTCGGCAGAATATATTTATCATAATGGTGTGCTGATGGAGTACACAGAGGAAGTAAAGAATCAGATCGAAGCGGAAGTCAAAGCTGCTAAAGAACAGGAATTAAAGACATCTGAAGGAGAGAACCCGGAGGGTGAAAATTCAGATGGAATTACTGATTCAAATGGAGATTCTGAGTCAGAGACAGAATAAAAATTGCGGATAAAGGATGGCGCATGAGATGCAATATGAAGAGATAGTCAGTTATATTGCTGATATACCGAAATTTACAACCAAACATCCGCTGGAGCATACTCAGGAATTTATCAGGAGACTTGGGAATCCCTGCCATGACCGGAAGGTCATTCATGTGGCGGGAACCAATGGAAAGGGAAGCGTCTGCGCATTTATGCAGGCGATTCTCTTATGTGAGGGGAAACATGTGGGAATGTTTACTTCTCCGCACCTGGTAAAAATCAATGAGCGTATTCAGATAGATGGAGTACCGGTGACAGATGAAGCATTTTCAGCAGGGTTTGAACGCGTGAAGGGCGTGGTAGATAAGATGGCGGAAGAGGGTATCCCGCACCCGTCCTATTTCGAGTTCTTGTATGGAATCGGAATGGTAATTTTTGAGGCAGAAGAAGTGGAGTATCTGATTCTGGAAACCGGGCTTGGCGGCAGATTGGATGCGACCAATTCTTTTGAACATCCAATCATGACAGTGATTACTTCGATTGGTATGGATCATATGGGAATTCTTGGAAATACTATCGAAGAGATTGCCACAGAAAAGGCGGGAATTATCAAAGAAGGTATTCCTCTCTGTTATGACGGCACTTCAGATGTTGCATCTAAGGTTATCCGCATGACTGCTGAAAAAAAGCATGCACCATGTAGAAAAATCGGGAAAGATGCGTTTGAAATTCGGGAAATTACAGACAAACAGGTTGCTTTTTCCATAGTGAATGGGTATGATAAAAATATCATTTGGACGGTTGCCAGTACGGGAATTTACCAGATGATGAATGCAACGTTGGCAGTCAGCACCATGGAAGAGGTGCTTGGAAAACCCTCTGATACAAGAAAGTGGAAGAGAGCACTGGAAAGGGCGAAATGGCCTGGAAGGATGGAAGAAGTGCTTCCGGGGGTAATTCTGGATGGCGCACATAACCTTCCTGCCATTGAACGGTTTTGCGAAAGCTTGCGGAAGCAGAGAGAATATTTTGCTGAAAAAGGGAAACAATCAGGTAAGACTGTCATCTTGTTTTCGGCAGTAGATGATAAAGATTATGAGCAGATGATTCATACATTATGTTCAGAACAGTCTGTGGACAGTTATGTTGTGACGAAGCTTACAGATAAGCGGGGTGCTTCTATGGAAGTACTGACAGATATCTTTCGGGTATACACGGACAAGCCGGTATATACAGAAGATACCTTAGAAGCAGCATTTCATAAGGCAATGGGAGAAAAGGGAGAGGACGGAAGACTTTATTGTCTCGGTTCTTTGTATTTAATAGGTGAGTTAAAAGGGTTAATAGGTGAAGAATATGCTGAATTTTGAAGAAGAACTGAAGAAGTTTAAACCAAGTCTGGAAGTAGAAGAAATTGAAAAAGCAGTATATAAGGAAGATTTGGAAGATTTGACCGATATTCTGCGTGAAATGATGGAGCATAAAAAGTAGGGGAGAGGCATGAATTATTCAGAACGATTTTTCCGCCAGTCAGATTACTGGTATAATGATGGACTTAGTAAGGCAAAAATTCATGATTTGTCTGGTGCAGCAGCATCTTTAAAACGGAGTTTACAATATAATAGGAGTAATATTCAGGCGAGAAACTTACTTGGACTGGTCTACTACGGGCAAGGTGAAGTGGCAGAGGCATTGGTGGAATGGATTATCAGTAAGAATCTGAAGTCCTATGAGAACATCGCTAATTACTATATTAAGAAGGTTCAGGAATCTTCCGGTGAACTGGAGCGTATGAATCAGGCAATCCATAAATATAACCAATGTCTGATTTACGCAAGGCAGAACGGGGAAGATTTGGCAATTATCCAACTGAAAAAGGTAATTCACGTACATTCATCCTTTCTGAAGGCATATCAGCTTCTTGCTCTTTTGTATATAAGGACAAAGCAGTATGCACAGGCAAGGCAGATTTTGCGAAAGGCCTATAAGATGGATATTACCAATTCCATTACCCTCACATATATGAACGAACTTTCCCGGATGAGGAGTAAGAAAGTATCCCGCATTCAGGAAGAAAAAAAAGAAGAGACGATGACCTATTCCATGGGAAATGAAACGATCATTCAGCCGGTGTCATCCAGTTTAAAGGACAATGCCGGAGCGCTTACCGTGATGAACATTATTATTGGAATTCTTGTTGGAGCAGCCGTTGTGTGGTTCCTCATATCGCCTACAGTCATACAGAATAAGACAAAGAACACCAATGATACGATTGTCAGCCTGAGTGAGGAAGTTGCGGCAAGGGATACACAGATTACAGTTCTGAAGCAGGAACTGGAGGGCTACCGCAGCACCAATGATGAGGCAGAAAATGCGATTCAGACTTCGCAGGGGACTCAGCAGAATTATGAAGCATTGCTAAATGTAAAAGCACTCTATGATGGAGGACAGACCAGTAACGCAGATATGCTGGATATTCTTCTGCAAGTAAATCCAGACAGCTTAGAGTCTTATGGAAAAACAATCTATGATGAAATATCAGGAGATTTGTTCCCGAAGATGTGCACCAGATTATATGCGTCCGGTTCAGAAAAACTGAATGCAGGCGATTATGAAGGAGCAGTTGCAGATTTAGAAAAGGTTGTCCAGATGGACGCAGAATATGAGAGTGGGAATGCGGCTGCTCTGCTGGAAGAAGCAAAGCAGAAGAATGGAACTGTTCAGCCACAGACAACGGAAGAAACCACTGAAAATGAATAAAAAAAGAATAAGAATTGATATACGAAAGAAAAGGATATGCAAAAGAATGCATATCCTTTTCTTTTATCACGCGAGTTTTGTTCAGCGAAATAAGAAACTGGAAAAAGGAGGATTACAGATGCAATATTTGGTAGAAGAAAACTGTATGACAATTTTTCTGCCTCAGGAAGTGGACCATCACAACGCAGAAGAAATCAAGAGAGAGGCAGACAAATTGATTGAACGGAAACACATTAAATATGTGATTTTCGATTTTCAGAAAACAAATTTTATGGACAGCTCCGGGATTGGAGTGATTATGGGAAGGTATCGACAGATTTATTTACTTGGTGGTGAAGTATGGGCAGTTCATGCCAGTGACCGGATAAAAAAAATCCTGACTATGTCAGGAGTAACAACAATTATACAACTGTATGAGGAGGAGAAGGAATGATGAAAACGGCAAATGAAATGGAACTGTTATTTGACAGCTATTCGGAAAATGAAGGGTTTGCTCGGGTGGCAGTAGCTGCATTTTTTACGCAGATGAACCCGACACTGGAAGAAGTAGAGGATGTGCGTACAGCAGTTTCCGAGGCAGTAACCAATGCAATCATTCACGGATATGAAGGCGGAGAAGGAAAAATAAGGATTCATGCACGAATCTGTGAGGAAGCAGTTGCAACACATTTTTACATAGAAGTAGAAGATAAAGGAACAGGAATTGTGGATGTGGAGAAGGCGATGGAGCCATTATTTACCACCAAACCGGATTTGGAACGCTCTGGACTCGGATTTGCATTTATGCAGTCTTTTATGGATGAAGTACAGGTGGAATCGGAGCAGGGAATAGGAACACTTGTAAAAATGAGAAAAACCATTAAAAAAGGAAGGGAATTATGGACCACACAATCGCTCTGATACAGAAATCCCACAATGGAGATAAAAGAGCGAGAGCACAGCTGTTGGAAGAAAACACCGGACTGATTTGGTGTGTGGCGAAGCGGTTTTATGGAAGAGGAACCGAGCCGGAAGACTTGTTTCAGATAGGAAGCATAGGTCTTTTGAAGGCCATTGATAAATTTGATTTGTCCTATGATGTGAAGTTTTCAACCTACGCAGTTCCCATGATATCAGGAGAAATTAAGCGGTTTCTGCGGGACGACGGCATGATAAAGGTCAGCCGTTCCTTGAAAGAAATTGCGTATCGGGCTTATCTTGCCGGAGAGAAGCTGCGGGAGGAAACGGGACAAGAGCCAACGATTGAAGAAATTGCGGAGAAAATTGAGGTGGAGAAAGAAACACTGGTTCTGGCAATGGAGGCGAGCAGTGAAGTAGAGTCATTGCAAAAAACTATTTATCAAGGGGATGGAAATGAAATTCTGCTTATGGACAAGATAGTAGAGGAAGAAGAACGAGAAGAGAAAATCCTAAATACCTTACTGCTTAAGCAATTGTTAGGGGAGCTTGGAGAGCGGGAAAGAGAGCTTCTGTTTCTTCGGTATTTCGGTAATAAAACCCAGGGAGAGGTCGGAAAAATGATGGGAATTTCCCAGGTTCAAGTGTCACGAATGGAAAAACGGATTCTGCAGGATTTGAGAAAACGTTTATAATAGATTTTATTTGAAAACGCTATAAATATATTAGAAAAATTGATTGGACTGGGGAGACAGTGTATATATAAAATGGATATAATATAAATGCAGAAAGATAGAAGATAATAAGAAGGAAGAAACATGGAAGAAAAGAAGATAAAAGCGCTGACAGAAGCAAAAATCCCATGTAAGGAGACCGGAATATCGGTAAAAACAGGTATCTGCGGTCTGTGCGGAGGATTTTGCCCAGTAGATGCTTATTGTAAGGATGGAAAAGTAATTAAAATCGAAGGCAACAAGGATTTGCCTGGTTCGAATGGTCGTGTCTGTGTAAAGGGAGCAGCCCTGAAGCAGGCACTTTATCACCCAGACCGGCTGCTTTATCCGATGAAGCGGATTGGGAAGCGTGGGGAAGGAAAATTCGAGCGGATTAGCTGGGAGGAAGCACTGACAACGATTGCAGAGAAGATGAATCAGACAAAAGAAAAATATGGCGCAAAGTCTACGATGATTTATGTAGGTCATCCAAAGTGGTTCCGTCCACAGATAACAGAATTTGCCAATTTGTATGGGACACCGAATATCGGTACCGAATCCAGCACCTGTGCCTATGCGCTTATGATGGCATGTCAAAGCATATTCGGACGAGGTGTGATGATGCCGATGCCGGATATGAGACGCTGTAAATTGCTGGTTGTATGGGGGGTAAATCCGCTTTACAGTAATTCAGTGACTGCAGGGAGTGCTTTTCTCGGAGCGGTAAAGCGCGGTGTCAAACTAATTGTAATAGACCCGAAGTGTACACCGACTTCTCAGTATGCAAATATGCATCTGCGCCCTATTCCGGGAACAGATGGTGCACTGGCACTTGGTATGGCACGTGTTATGATAACTGAGGGTATTTACAATCAGGAATATGTAGAAAAATATACCAGTGGATATGAAGAATATAAGGAATACGTGATGGAATTTACCCCGGAAAAAGTGGAAGCAATCACGGGTGTTCCGAAGGAAGATATGATTGCAGCTGCCAGAATGATGGCAACAGAAGCACCATGCCCGATTCAGTTGTCAGCTTCCCCGGTGGTACATAATATGAATGGTGTACAGAATGCCCGAGCTATTGTAATGCTTCTGGCACTTACGGGAAGTTTTGGCGTGGAAGGTGGAACTATGCCCCCGGGACCAGGAAAAGCCGTTCTGAAGGATGCTTTTATGGGAGTCAGAATTCCGAGAGTGCATCCGGAAGAGGATTTGAGCCATGAAGAATTTCCGGCATGGGCAAAACTGACGGAAAATGAAGTACAGGTAACTCACATGGCAGATTATCTGGAAGGAAAAGGCGAATATCCGGTTCAGACACTGATTGCCTTTGGAATGAATCATCATATGTGGCCAAGACCGGACAGACTGGAAACAGCGTTGGAACAGGTGGATTTTTTTGCAAATGTGGACATGTACATGACGGATACCGCCAAATATGCAGACATTTTGCTTCCGGCACAGGTTTCCTTAGAACGGGAACAGATCGAAATCTTAGGATTGGATACGATTTTCTATCAGGGACATGTGGTGGAGCCGGCTGGAGAAGCTTGGTCGGATATGGATATTATTACAGGACTGGCTGAGAAGCTTGGCTTTGAAATTGGTGGACAGGAACCAATACATAACAATGAAGAATATTTGCGAAAATCACTGTCTCCGACAGGACTCACTTTAGAGGAAGTGAAAGCAGCTCCAATGGGAGCAAAGGCAAAGAAGGTAATGCCGGGACGCACAACCGAAGATATTCTCAAGGTAAAGACACCAACCGGAAAGATTGAGTTTGTTTCCAGTATCATAGGTTCCTGCGAAAAAGAAGGGCATGAAGGACTTCCGGTATATCATGAGTTCAGGGAAAAGCTTCCGATGGAAGAATATCCGTTGATTCTGACGACAGGAAGCAGAAAACCTCAGCTTTTCCACTCTAGAACATACCGCCTTCCATGGCTGGTGGGATTGGAGAAATGTCCGATTGTGGAAATCCATCCTTCCGATGCAGAAAAACTGGGGATGGCAGATAAGGAGCAGGTAATTCTCCGTACACCAGTGGGAAGCATGGAGCTGGAATTAAGTATCGATTCTTCCTGTCTGCCGGGGGCCGTGAATGTCTATCATGGAGCAGGAAATATGGATATTAATCTGCTGATTGATGATACTTATCTGGATCCGATTTCCGGGTTTCCCGGGTACAAGTCTTACTGCTGTAGATTAGAGAAAAAGGAGGAGACCCATGAGTAAGGTTATATGTGATACGTCATTGTGCTCGGGCTGTCTCGCCTGTGTGGTGGCATGCATGGATCAGCACTATGATGAAACCAATGGAGATGCGGTATCTCCGAGAATTTACGAAAAACATGTATGTGAAGAGACAGGGCTGGTTACATATCTCACTAGAAACTGCCGGCACTGTAAAGATGCTCCTTGTATGAAAGCCTGTCCTATGAAAGTATTTGAACGGACGGAAAATGGATTCATAGTCCCGGCTCGTCGAGATAAATGCATTGGATGTAAGAAGTGTGCGAAGGTCTGTCCGTATGATGTGCCTAGATTTGACGCAGACAGAAAAATTGTAAAATGTGACGGATGCGCAGCCAGAGTTGCCTGCGGTTTAGAACCGGCATGCGTGCGAGTGTGTAATACAGGTGCTTTGCGTTTAGAAATTGAATAAGAATAAAAATACACATATTTTGTGTAAGCTCCCGAAATGGCAGCAGAAGAATGCTGCCCATCCGGGAGTATTTTTTTGCCCGAAATGGCACATACTATTTACAAAAATTGTGATAAGTGAGGTGCCAAAATTGAAACATACAAGACAAAAAATCAATCTGGTTCTGGGAATTGTGGTATTGGCAGCAGTGCTGATGGGAATGGCTTACTATTTCTCGGGAATGGAGAACAGTATGACTTTCACTCGCGGAACACTTATTTAAAGATGAGAAAGCAAGGTGAATCAGATGTTGAATCATACAGTTCTTTATGTGAAAGGGGAAACAAACGCAGAAGTGCAGTGCAGGGATGTGATGCTGAAGGATATTCTGACCATAGAATGTGTAGATTCTTCTGTGGCTAATAAAGTAAAAGTGATGAAAATACTGAAAATTCCGGAGGCAGGTCCACAACGGCAGGTAATATCCATTTTGAAGGTAATCGAATGTATCCATCAAGAATATCCGAATCTACAGATAGAAAATCTGGGTCCGCCGGATTTGATTGTGACCTACGAAGAACAGGAACAAGAGAAGAAAAGATTTGAATATGTGAAAGTGGCGCTTATTGGCCTGGTAGTATTTGCAGGGGCTGCTTTTTCCATTATGTCTTTTAATAACGATATTTCTATTACTAAAATGTTTAGACAAATCTATAAGTTAGTTACAGGAGAAGAATCCAGCGGATTTACCGTGCTGGAAATTTCGTATAGTATTGGCATCAGTATCGGGATTCTGGCATTTTTCAATCATTTTGGAAAGAGGAGATTCTCTGTGGACCCGACTCCCATGGAAGTGGAAATGCGGTTGTATGAAAATGACATTGCATCCACACTGGTAGACATCTATTCACGAAAAGGAGATGAAGTGGATGTGGATTAACTGGATTATGCTGTCATTTCTCGGACTGGCATCCGGACTTGCCATTTCTGCCGGTTTGTTTGCTTTCCTTATAGGACTAGGTGTGATTTCAGATTTTGCGGACAGGACGCATACAGGAAAATATGTTACCTTATATGAAGATTTTATTGTAGCCGGGGGAATTCTTGGGAACCTGTTCTGGATTTACCGGGTGGATTTTTTGAGAGGAAGCTGGCTGTTACTGGGATTTGGACTGCTTTCCGGGATTTTTGTGGGCTGCTGGTCTATGGCTTTGGCGGATATTCTTAATATTTTTCCAATCTTCCTCCGCAGGGCGAAGATTACAACGGGATTTTCGTGGCTTATTGCAAGTATGGCACTTGGAAAAAGCCTGGGTTCCTTGTTGTATTTTTATATGGGATGGTAAATGGGCGGGCAACAGAAAATGGGGAATAAATGAAACGAGTGGTGAAAGGAGAATACATGAAACAGAATAATGAGTACGAACAATATGTAAAGACGAAGACCCCGATGCGGGCTTTACTGCCTGATATGGCGAGGGCATTTGTTGTAGGCGGAGTCATCTGTACGATAGGACAGTTTATCTTGAATTATTGTGAGAAGGCAGGACTCGATAAGGAAGCAGGTGGAGGCTGGTGTTCTATGCTGTTGGTCTTGTTAAGTGTGATATTAACCGGATTTGGAATTTATTCAAAGATAGCAGACTGGGGAGGTGCGGGTGCCCTGGTGCCCATTACCGGATTTGCCAACTCGGTAGCAGCACCTGCCATTGAATACAAAAAAAGAAGGTCAGGTATTCGGAATCGGATGTAAAATATTTACCATAGCAGGACCGGTAATTTTATACGGTGTGTTTGCGAGCTGGGTGCTGGGAATCATATACTGGATAGGGACATTGATTGGAGTGGTGTAAACTGCTCCTTTTTGTTTGTGATAAAAACAGATAATGACTGATAATGCTTGCAGAACAATATATGTCTCATATATAATAATAAGACAAGTGTGAAATTGCGGAAAATCCGCAGGAGATTTCGATGTGAATAATACAAGGAGAAGAATAGAATGGAAGAAAGTTTGATTCGGGAAAAGTTTATAAAGGGGTATGATTGTTCTCAGGTAGTCCTGGCTTATTTTGCAGAACGTCTCGGAATGACAGAAGAGATGGCGAACAAAGTAACTGCCTGTTTTGGAGGCGGAATGCTGCAGGGAGATACCTGCGGAGCTTTTACGGGAGCTCTCATGGCAATCGGAATGAAGTACGGTCACTGGAATGAAGATACATTGCTCAACCAGAAAGACGGTATGATGACAAAATATGCAGAGTTCAAAAATCTGTTTTTTCAGAGATATGATACCTGTAACTGTAAGGAACTCTTAGGGTATGACGTATCTGTTCCGGAACAGCTTCAGGAAGCACTTTCCAGCGGAAGAATGCTGGATTTCTGCCCAAAGGTTGTAAAGAATGTAATCGAAGTGCTGGAAGAAGTACTGTAGGAAGCGGTAAAAAACAAGACAAACACCAGATATAGACAATAACTATATACCTATAAATAGAAACAATTATTCGAAACAGAAAGAGTTTGTTATACTAAACTGGAATAACGAGAGAAAAGAGGAGTTAATTACATGGAAAACAAGAAAAAAAATAACCGGATAGGCAAGATAATTGTGATTGCATGTATTGTGGCCGCAATTTTATGCTATATGTTCGTGCCAGCTGTAAATAAAAGTTTTAACATGATTGCAAAAATGTTCTATTCAGGCGATTTTACCGTAATGAGGGAATTTGTGGCATCTTATGGAGCTTATGCAGCTGCAGTTTCTTTTGTACTGATGATTTTGCAGTCAATAGCAGCTCCGCTTCCGGCATTTATTCTTACTGTTGCCAATGCAAACCTGTTCGGCTGGTGGCAGGGCGCCATTCTTTCCTGGTCCAGTGCCATGGCTGGAGCTGCCATCTGCTTCTTTATTGCAAGAATCTTAGGACGTGATATTGTTGTCAAGTTAAATGGAAACAAGGGTGTAAAGCAAATCGAAGATTTCTTTGAAAAATATGGAAAGACCAGTGTTTTAGTTGCAAGGCTTCTTCCATTTATTTCTTTTGATATTGTAAGTTATGTAGCAGGTCTTACACCAATGTCTTTCTGGGGCTTCTTTATTGCAACAGGAATCGGTCAGCTTCCGGCAACCATCGTGTACTCTTATGTAGGTGGAATGCTTACCGGAGGAGCAAAGTTACTGGTGAATGGTCTTCTGATTATGTTTGCGGTATTTGGGGTTGTTGCCATTCTGCGTCAAATCTACACAGAGAGACAGAAGAAAAAGAAGAATAAAACAGAGGAATAGGATGAAAAAGAAGAATATCAAAATTATTATTTTTATCATAATTGTTTTGGCAGTTCTTATCGGAAATCACTACTTTGGTTGGTCGGCATATCTTAGTGATGCCGACCATTTGAATTTTATTGCGGAATTAGTGAAGGAGCATAAGATACTGGCATTCTGGTGTTATATAGGTGTGACCATCGTAGGATGTGTGGTACTGGCACTTCCGGGAATTACTTTTGCGGTTATTGCGGGAATGCTGTTTGGACCATGGCTCGGAACGCTGGCATGTCTGGTGGCAACTACGCTTGGGGCAATGGCAGCGTTCCTTGTGGGACGTTTTTTCTTAAAAGATGCAGTAAAGCCCATGCTGGAAAAGAACAGTGTGTTAAAGAAGCTGTTGTTTAGTGAAAATCCAAAGAATGATACCATTGTGCTGATGATTACCCGTATGGTTCCGATTTTTCCATATAATCTACAGAACTTTGCGTATGGGATTACGGACATCAGTTTTGCAAGATATTCCATATTGACCTTTCTTTTCATGATGCCGGGTGTGGCACTTTACACGGTAGGAGCGGCAGGACTTACGGCAGAGTCGGGAAAATGGAAATATTTTGTGTTTGCGGCAGTGCTGGCAGTGGTAGTGACTGTGGTAGGAATGATGATTCGAAAGACATATCTGTCGGAGGAAGAGAATGAATAGAGCACTGATTTTATTTACCAGGGTCCCAATACCGGGGAAAACGAAAACAAGGCTTATGCCATTTCTGAACGGAGAGGAATGTGCACAACTCCATACCTGTTTTTTGAAGGACATTTACGAGAAGGCAAAGCAGGTAGAGGCAGATTTGTTTGTATTCTATACGCCAAAGGATGAAAAAGAATTGTTAAAATCAGTGGTGGACAGCGAGGCAGTCTGTCTTCCACAGTATGGGGATGATTTGGGAGAGCGGATGAAGAATGCTATCGGAATTGCATTTCGCATGGGATATGAGCGGGTCATTCTGATTGGAACGGATATTCCGCAAATTCATCCGGAGACACTTCGGAATGCATTTGACAATCTGGAGGACAAGGATATCGTGATTCATCCTACTTTTGATGGGGGATATTATCTTATCGGTATGAAGCAGGAATATGACTCCATCTGGAAAATTGAACGATATGGAACGAATACGGTCATTTATGATACTCTGCAGCATATGAGAAATGAACGGCTTTCTACTGCAGTAGGTCAGATGTACTACGATGTGGATGACAAAGACGATTTGCTGCACTTATATCATGATATTGAAAAAGGGGCTATCTGCAACTGCCCTGTTACGATTGATTATCTGGAACTTGTACTAAAAGAAAAGTTGGAGAGAGAAGATGAGAACATTTAATATAGATGACTGTGTACATTGTGGAGCATGTACAGAACACTGTCTTTTTTTACAAAAATACAAAATTGATTTAAAAGAATTACAGGAGAAACCGGAGCTTGCGTATCACTGCTTTTTATGTGGATGCTGCAAAGATGTCTGTCCGATGAAAATTGACGGCAAGGTCATTGCGTTGGAAAACCGGGAAAAGATGGTCGAAAAGAGCGGTGGAAAGCTGCCGGATAATTCCTATGACGGACTTTTATTGGAGAAGAGTCCCTATAAGTTTGCCAATTACCGCCATGCCGGAAAGAAGGCAGTATTCTTTACCGGATGTAATTTTCCATCTTTCTTTCCCAAGACAACGGAGAAGCTGGTGGAAGAATTCCGTAAGCATGATGTAGGGGTAGTATATGACTGTTGTGGGAAACCCATTGAAGAACTGGGGCTCGTAGATGAAGCGGCAGGAATTATTGCACGGATGAATAAAAAGCTGAACGATGCCGGAGTAGAGCAGGTCGTTATGGCATGTCCGAACTGCTATTATTTCTTACGGGGAAGACTGGATGCGGAGATTATCAGTGTGTATGAGAAAATGCAGAAACTTGGAATCGGGAAAACCTTTGAAATGGAACATATTCCTATGTATTATCCGTGTCCGGACAGAAAGGACAGACAGTTTGTTAAAGATATGGATCCATTTATAAAAGGAGAGATAGCAGATGCATTTTCAAATGTGCAGTGCTGCGGTCTTGGAGGCTGTGCGGCAGGAAAAGAAGCTGACGTTGCCCAGGCACTTACCGACCGGGTAAAGGCTTCAAAAGAGAAAGAACTCTATACCTATTGTGCTTCCTGTATCTGTAGTTTCCGTCGCAGGGGGTATGAAGAAGCGAAGCATATTCTGCCAATCCTAATGGAAGTGGATGAGAAAGTTCCGCTTGGAAAAACACCGATTCTGAACCGGGCGAAGTGTAAATTCAAATAGAATGAAAAAATGAAGGATAAATGTAAGGATAAGTAGAAGTAAGGACTGGAATAGTAAGAATGACAATTAAGGAACTGGAAGAATTTAGAGTGATTTGCAGACGCGGCAGCCTTGCGAGGGCATCGAAGGAACTGTTTATGTCTCCTCAGGGATTAAGCCGTGTACTGAAGAATCTGGAAAATGAATTAGAGTGTACGCTGGTGGATCGGGTAGTATCCGGGATTGAACTTACCGAAAGCGGGGAACGGCTGTATGCGTATGCAGAGATTGTTCTGGGTGAGTATGAGAAGATGAAGAAGGATATTGAAAATATCCGGGCACGGACCGATGGAGTAGTGGAGCTTCTGGTGGCATATGATGTGCTGCATTTTCTTACACCGGAATGCATTCTGAAATTTCAGGGAGCTTATCCAAATGTTGCTTTTTCTTATGTGGAATATCCGGACAGAGTAGTGGAACGTATGCTTCTTGGAAAAGAAGGAAATGTAGCTCTTTCCATAGGACCTTTTGCAGGGGACTGCTTTGAGGTGCAGAGTCTGTGTAAATGCCGACTTGGATTGCTGGTATATGAAGGACATCCGCTGGCAGAAAAAGAACAGGTAAGTGTGGAGGACCTTGCCGGAGAATCTTTGTATCTGGAAAACAGCGGATTTAAACTGAATGAATTTATCCAAAGTAAATGCTGGAATAAGGGCTTTGAGCCGGAGATTGTGTTTGAGACAAATGGGTTTGATTTATGTTATAAGATGTGCCGCATGAAGAAAGGAATTTCCGTGACTGTCGATTTTGTGCATGAGGATATGAAAAATGATGGTCTGTGTATGATTCCGTTTGCAGAACCGGATATGGTCTGGGAAGTGGGTCTTCTGACACTGAAAGACAGTCCGAGTGATTTAGCAATTGAGAAATTTGTCCGGTTCTTAGAAGAATATCTTGCCACAACGAAGTGTTGATGAGCAGCAACAAAGAGAGTACGGAGTTTCAACAGGAAGTCTGTTATAATCATACAGTGAGTGCTTTTGCTTTGCAGGCAGATATGGCTGAAGCACTCTGTATATTTTTACCAGATATAAGGAGGAAGAATTGGTACTATGAAAAAACGCATTACGGCGCTCTTACTTAGCATGATGATGGTAATTTCACTGGCAGCATGCGGTAGTGGTGCAAAATCAGGTAACTCGAATAATACGAGTAAGAAAGAATCTACAAAGGCTGTAGAGAATATGACTTATGATGAGCTTGTAGAAGCTGCAAAAGGAACAACAGTAACATTTTATGGATGGGGCGGAGATGACAACCTGAACGACTGGCTGGACAATTATTATGCACCACGCCTGAAAGAAAAATATGATATTACACTGGAACGTGTTCCAATGAACATTGAAGATATTTTAAGTCAGATGCAGGGAGAAAAGAATGCCAAGAAGACAGACAGTGATATTGATATGATCTGGATTAACGGCGAGAACTTTAAGACATGTAAAGAAAACGATATGCTTTATGGTCCTTTTGCAGAGAACTTACCAAACTATCAGGCATATATTGATGCAAGTGATGAAGAAAACCAGGCAGATTTCTGTTATCCAATCGAAGGATATGAAGCGCCATATGGTAAATCACAGCTTGTTATGATGGTAGATACAGCCGTGACACCGGATTATCCGAAGAATACAGACGAACTTCTGGAATTCTGTAAGGCAAACAAGGGCAAAGTAACTTACCCTGCATTACCTGATTTCACAGGAAGTGCATTTGTGCGTAACATCATTTACGATATCTGCGGATACGAACAGTTTATGGATATGAAAGCAGATAAAGAAACAGTCAAAGCAGCCATTGAACCTGCATTGGAATACCTTCGTGAGCTGAACCCATACTTATGGAATGAGGGAAAGACATTCCCACAGGATTCTACTACTGTAACAAATATGTTTGCTGATGGCGAATTAGTGATGAATGTTGTCTACGGTGCTTATTCCGTTGCGACAAATATTGAAAATGGTACTTACGCAGAGACTACACAGTCTTTCCAGTTTGATAAAGGAACGATTGGAAATACAAACTATATTGCAATCGCAGCAAACTCAGGAAATGTAGCCGGAGCACAGGTGGCAATCAATGAAATGATGGACCCTGAAGTACAGGCTGACCGTTTCGCTGAAATCCGTACCGTACCGGTCGTAGATTACAATAAGTTAAGTGATGCACAGAAAGAAGCTTTCGATAAAGTAGATATCGGTAAAGGTGTAATTGCTCAGGATGAACTTCTGTCAAAACGTCTTCCTGAAATGCCATCTGCACTTGTTCCGATTATCGAAGAAATCTGGGCAGAGGAAGTTGTAGGAAAATAGAATGAAGAAAAAAATAACACCTTATATACTGTTGGTTCCGCAACTTATATTAGGCGCGATTTTTATCATTGGTCTGGGAACTGGAATCATCCAAAGTTTAGGGGTGATTCCAGCTTTTGGCTTAACGGAACCGACATTAAAATATTATAAAGAAATTTTGACAAGGTCCGATATTCTGCAGTCGCTGAAGTACAGCTTATATATTGCATTTGTATCGGCTTTTTTTGCTACATCCATCGGAACCATACTTTGTGCGATTCTGGTAAATTTAAGACAGGTAAAAGGAAAAGTGATGCGGGTTGTACAGATTCCGATTATTGTTCCTCATGTGATTGTGGCTTTGTTTGCGATTAATATTCTGTCGCAGAATGGAATTCTTGCAAGAATCGAAGCGCAGCTTGGACTGATTTCTGATCAGCAGCAATTTCCACTGCTTCTGTATGACGGTCACGGAATCGGTGTAATTCTTGCTTATTTGTGGAAAGAAATTCCATTTATCGTATACTTCGTGATTGCACTGATGGCAAATATCAGTGACAGTCTTGGAGAAGCTGCCACCAATCTCGGTGCAAACCGGATTCAAGTATTTTGGAAGATTACACTTCCACTCTGCATGAATACCATTCTTAGCGGATTTTTGATTATTTTCGTGTTTGCTCTGGGAGCATATGAGCTTCCGTTTATTCTGGGAGCTACACTTCCACGAGCCCTTCCGGTGCTTGCTTACATTGAATATTCCAAGCCGGATTTACTGGCAAGACCTTATGCTATGGCAATTAACGGTCTTATGATTGCAGTTTCTTGTTCCGTGGCGGTTATCTACTACATTCTGCTTTCTAGAAGCACGAAAAAATTGGCAGGTTAGGAGGACAAAGGTTGAAAAGAAAAAATATATGGGGAAAACTTATCATCGGAATCTTCCTGATGTTGATTATTGCGCCCATTCTGACGATTCTTGTCTGGGCATTTACGGAACGGTGGGCATGGCCGTCCTTAATTCCGCAAACATTTTCTTTGCGTGCAGTGAAAGGTGTGTTACGGGATAGGGCGAATTTATCACAATTATTTATGTCCAGCATACTCATATCATTTACGGTAGCATTTCTATCTGTTACAATAGGGACAATGACGGCAAGAGCATTGGAATGCTATCCATTTATAGGGAAGAAAGTATTTTCGGTAATATCGATATTACCTTTTCTTGTGCCGGGAAGTGTATTTGCAATGGGAATCCAGGTTACATTTATCAAGGCAGGATTAAGCGGTACGGTTCCGGGAGTTGTTATTGTACATTTGATTTGTTCCCTTCCTTACGCAGTAACGCTTTTGCAGGATGGAACAAGAGCAGTGGGAATGGGCCTGGAAGAACAGGCAAGAGTGCTCGGGGCAGGACCATGGAGAGCGTTTTTCAAGGTAACCCTTCCGAGTCTTTTTCCAGTGATGTTGTCGGCATTTTCGATGTCGTTTATCGTATCGTTCAGCCAGTATTTCCTGACGCTGATGATAGGAGGAGGAAGTGTACGGACCTTCGCTGTTGTGATGGTTCCGTATTTAACAAGCGGTGAGCGTAACTTTGCAAGTGTATACAGTTTGATATTCCTGACAACCATGACCATTGTGTTCGGACTTTTAGAATGGATGGTCGGCCATTTTACAAAGGAACAGGAAGTAGAATATTATTAAATGACAGGAGGAGCACATGAGTCTGAAAATTACAGAGCTTAGTGTGGAGTTACAAAAGACAAAAATTCTAAAAAACATAGATTTGGAAATTAATACGGGAGAATTTGTCTCTCTTTTGGGAGCGTCCGGATGCGGAAAGACAACACTGTTAAAAAGTATTGCCGGACTTCTGGATGTGAAGGAGGGAGATATTCAGATAGATGGGAAATCCATTATGAAACTACCTCCGGAGAAGCGTGGAACCGTTATTGTGTTTCAGGATTTGCGGTTATTTCCGCATATGACGGTAGAGCAGAACATTGGATTTGCGATGGATATTAAGAAAGTGTCGAAAGAAACGAAGAAAAAACGGGTGGCAGAGCTGCTCCATGCAGTTCAGCTAGACGGATTTGAAAAGCGAAAAATACGTGAAATGTCGGGTGGTCAGAAGCAGAGGGTTGCACTGGCGCGTGCGGTGGCGGCAGACCCGAAGATTCTGCTTCTGGATGAACCATTTTCCAGCCTGGACGAGAATCTCAGGTGCGAGATGGCAGAACTGGTCCGCAAACTGCACAAAGAATTGGGACTTACGGTTGTCATGGTAACTCATGATAAGGAAGAAGCTATGAAAGTGTCTGATTATATTGCGCTGATGAAAGATGGTGAAGTACTTCAATATGATAAGCCGGAAGTGATGTTCTATCATCCGGTTTCTAAAGCAGTGGCCGATTATATGGGACAGACCAATTATATCAAAGGAAAGGTGTCCGGAGGCAGATTTTCAAGCCCTGCGACAGAATTTGCTACGGAAAATGCAGATGGAGAATATGAGCTCATGGTACGCCCGTCGGCTGTGAAACTGACGCGGGAGGGAAGATGCCAGTATCTTGTAGACGAAGTACTGTTTGCAGGTGAGACAGCAGAAGTCAGCTTGCATCTGGGAAAGGAAAAACTGACTGCATGGATGCTCCACAAGGAGTGGAATGGACTTTCCACAGAAGAAGGAGAGCAGATAGGTGTTCTGATAAACACAGAGGATGGAATTTTATTTCCATTTCATAAGAAATAAAGTCCTGTGCATAGGAAATCGTGTTTTGTGAAATGAAAATAATCAGGCAAAGGAGAGCGTTATGCGTAAAATTATACACGACTGCGACTGTACATTTGGAATTGACGGATGTGATGTAGATGACGGGCTGGCACTGCTTTATCTTTTGGGCGATAAAGAGGCTGAGGTTCTCGGTGTGACTACTGCATATGGAAATAATACACTGGAACGGGTTTATGCCAATACCAAGGAATTTGTGAAAAAAATCGGAAGATCGGATTTGCCGGTGTTGAAGGGTGGACAAAAAGCCGGAGAAACAGACAGCGAAGCTTCTCTTTATCTGGCAAAGATGGCAGAGGAATATGCCGGGGAACTGGAAATACTGGTAACCGGGTCTGTGACGAATCTCTATGGAGCATGGAAGCACAATCCGAATTTTTTCAGGCAGGTAAAACGGATTGTGCTGATGGGCGGAACCACCAAACCTCTTTTGTTTGCAAAAAAAGAAATGAATGAACTGAATTTTTCCTGCGACCCACTGGCAACCTATACGATACTTACCAGTGGAACCGATGTGGCAGTCATTACAGGAAATAATTGTCTGAAGCTATTATTTACAAGAGAAGAATATGAAAGAGAGTTTGCAGATGAGAGCCAGGATGTGGTAAGATTTATTAAGAAAGAAACGGACTACTGGTTTGATAATAATATGGATGTGTACGGAATTCCGGGATACTATAACTGGGATGTGATTGCGGCAGCATATATGATGCATCCAGAGCTGTTTGAGGTAAACAAGACAGATTTTTGTCTGTCTGTAGAAGCCCTGAAAAAGGGGAGACTGACGCTGCCTGATGGGGAAGAGAAGAACTGTACACTGGAAATCCCGGTAATTGGGGAAGAAACAAGATTCCGGAGAAATATTTATGACACCTGGCTGAATGTCAGGTTTGGAGAAATTGAGTAAGAGATGGAAGTATCGATTATTATACCGACCTATAATGAAGAGACAACAATTGAAAGACTGTTAGAGACGCTAGAACCGTTAAAAGGAAGATGTGAAATCCTGTTTGTGGATGGCGGAAGTACGGATCGGACACTGAAACTGCTAAACGGGGAGTATCCGGTAATTTCCTCTGAAAAGGGTAGGGCAAAGCAGATGAACCGTGGTGCCATGGCAAGCCATGGAGAGGTGCTGTTTTTTCTTCACTGTGACAGCGAAGTTCCAGCAAATGCATTGGAAGAAATCGAGCGGGTAATGCAAAACCACAGGGCAGGATGTTTTGGTATTGCTTTTCATTCCTATAATTGTTTCATGTTTACGTGCAGGGTGATTTCTAATCATCGTGTGAAAGACCAGAAGGTCATGTTTGGAGATCAGGGAATTTTTGTAGAACGGGAGTTATTTATGGAAGCGGGAATGTTCCCGGATATGCCGATTCTTGAGGATTATCAGTTTTCTATTACTCTAAAAGAGAAGGGAATCCGGCTTGGAATGACAAGAAGCAGGATTTATACTTCTGATAGAAGATTTCAGGGAAACACAGTAGAAAAGTTAAAGTTAATGTGGCTGATGAACCGTCTGCGAGCCATGTATCGGGATGGTGTACCAGTCGAAGAAATTGCCAGACTGTATGGAGATGTGCGATAAAGGGGAAACAGATGTCTGCTTATATACAGAACTTTTTAAAGTTTAAACCACTGCTGGAAGAACTGGTTTCCAGAGATGTGAAAATTAAATATCGTCGTTCAGTGCTTGGCGTGTTTTGGACATTGCTTAACCCACTGCTTATGATGATTGTATTGTCAGTGGTGTTCTCGAATTTATTTCGATTTGACATAGAGAATTTTCCGCTTTATTTATTAAGTGGACAGGTTATTTTTAACTTTTTCAACGATGCGACTACCAATGCAATGTCATCGATTCTGGGAAATGCATCGCTGATTAAGAAAGTGTATGTGCCGAAATATATTTTTGTATTTTCCAGAATCTGTTCCAGCCTGATTAATCTCATGGCATCCTGCGCAGCCTTGTTTATCCTTATGATAGGAATGCGGGCAGAATTTCACTGGACTATGATACTGGCGGTTATCCCGATTTTTTATCTGGTGCTGTTTGCACTGGGAGTGGGATTGATTCTTGCAGCAATCACAGTAAAATTCCGTGATGTCATTCATTTATATTCCGTGCTGATGGCAGTGTTTTTATATTTGACACCGGTTATTTATCCGATTTCGATTTTACCGGAATGGCTGCGTCGGTTGGTAATGTTGAACCCACTTACGAATGTGTTGAATATGTTCCGGGATGTGGTACTATATGGCCGGGTATTTTCCGTAACAGCCTTTGCGGTAACCGGCATAGAAGCAGTACTGTGTCTGGCGCTCGGATTTTATATATTCTATAAAAAGCAGGACAGCTTTATTTTAGATTTGTAGGAGTAAAAATGGACGAAAATGTATTGATTCAAGTCAATCACGTATCCATGTGTTTTCATCTGGCATCGGAGCGGTTTGACGGTTTTAAAGAATATCTGATACAACGAATGAAGAAAAAGATTACGTATCAGGAATTCTGGGCACTCTCGGATGTGTCTTTCGAAGTGGAACGAGGAGAAACCCTTGGTTTAATCGGGGTAAATGGAAGCGGAAAAAGTACCATACTGAAAATTATTGCAGGGGTTATGAAGCCAACCAAAGGGAGCGTGAAGGTTTTCGGTGTGGTGGCACCGCTGATTGAACTTGGAGCAGGGTTTGATTTTGAACTGACTGCCAGGGAAAATGTATTTTTAAATGGAACGATACTGGGTTATACCAGAGAATATATGAAACAGCATTATGATGATATTGTGGAATTTTCGGAGTTGGGGACTTTTATGGATGTCCCAGTGAAAAATTTTTCTTCCGGTATGGTGTCACGATTGGCCTTTGCCATTGCCACCATTGGAACTCCGGATATTTTGATTGTAGATGAAGTCCTTTCCGTGGGCGATTATCATTTTCAACAGAAATGTGAAGCGAGAATCAACTGGATGAAGGAACAGGGAACTACGATTTTATTTGTCTCCCACAATATCGAGCAGATAAAAGCCTTATGCAACCGAGTCATATGGCTGGAACACGGTCATGTACTCAGAATGGGAACAGCAGACGAAGTTTGTCAGGAGTATCAGAGAGAATAGCAGAGGAAAACATGAAGCAGATAAAACGGATAGTGGTGTGTGTACTTGTGATTCTGGCGGCATTTTTCTATGCACACATTGGAAAAGCAAATGCAATCTATGACCGTCAAAGTGACAGCAGCACCTGTGGGATTGCGGAAAATACAGAGCTTATGATAGAACAGAAATTTATTTGTAAAGAGGCATCTATGGATGCCGTTCAGGTAAAATGTCAGGTTCAGCGTGCAGGGGAAGGAAATGTAACGCTGACTTTAACAGACATGGAATCGGGAAAGACCGTTGCCAGTTCTACGAAAGCCTTGTCAGAGATAGAAAATGGAAAATGGAATACATTTTCCTTTGAAACTGTAGAAAATTGTAAGGGTAAGATCTATCAGATGGTTTTAGAAGGGGAAGCTCTGACCTGTTTTGTACAGCAAGGTATTCAGCCAGAGACAAAACTGTTGGTAAATGGAGCGGAGCAGGATGGGACCTTGCTTATGAAGACAGTCACGAAGCGGTTTGATATCGAAACCTTTGGAGTCTTTCTGATTCTGGTTCTGTATGTGTATTTCTTTTTCCGGTTCCTGAAACGGTTATTTTCCAGATAAGAGGTTTCACAGAATCAGATAGAGGAGATAGAAAGTATGACGAATGCATTTGACGTGACAGCATGTCGTTTTCATACCAAAGAAAAGAATATATTGGCAGTTACTGGGTATTTCCGTGAAAATCACTGGGAAAATGAGCTACTCTGTTTCTGTATGAACGGAGTAGAACTGCCTTATAAAGAGCAGGAGATACGGCTCCATCCGGTACAGTTCCGCAAGGTAAACGGCAGATTGATTACGAAACAGATGCTTTACTGGATTACACTTCCGGATAATTGGAAAGTATTGGGAAATTTACAGATTTTCCAGATACAGGATGGAAAAGCGGTGTGCCGTAAAAAGTTATCCGGCAGAAAGCTTGAAAAGTTGGAGAACTATCTGGCTGCCAGTGTGGATATTGCCAGAACGGGTAGAGAAAGTTTTACCATAGAAGGCTGGTATATGAATTGCGAACATGCCGTGTTTCGTGTGACAGATGACCGTGGTAAGGAGCTTGCGATGCAGGTTACAGAAACTAGAAGACTGGATGTACTCAGAGAATATCCGGAAAATGTGAAAGAAGATGTAACCGGATTTTCCGCAGTGTATCATGGTGTGGTCCCGCAGGTAGTAACAGTTCGTGTAAAGGATGGAAATAAAGAAAATCAAATAAAGGTTGGAATTAAGAAAAAGCTTCTGAAACAGCGGGTGCGGGATGCAAGAGTGATGGAGCATAAGCTGCGGGAATATTATAAGCAGTTTGGCTTGGAGGCAACTTGGATTCGGGCAACAGACAAATTGATGGGAAGAGAGTATTCGGGATATAGTGAGTGGCTGCGGCGTAATCGTCCATCGAAAAGGGTACTTCGCAGACAAAGAAAACAAGAGTTTTCCTTTATGCCAAAGATTTCCATTTTGGTTCCTTTATATAAAACACCCGAAGAATACTTAAAAAAAATGATAGATTCTGTGCGGGAGCAGTCTTATGAAAATTGGGAGCTGTGTTTATCGGACGGAAGCGGTGCGGATTCGCCTGTTCAGGAAATACTGAAACCTTATTTGAAGAAGGACAAACGCATTCATTTACAATGTAATGCTATGCCATTGCGGATTGCAGAAAACACCAATATGGCATGTTCTATGGCAACGGGAGATTATCTGACATTTTTAGATCATGATGATTTGCTTTCGGAGGATGCACTTTATGAGTGTGTGAAAGCAATCAATGAACAGAAGGGTATAGAACTGATTTACTCCGATGAAGATAAGGTTACTATGGACGGAAAAGAGTATTTTCTGCCGCATTTTAAACCGGATTTTAATATGGATTTGCTACGGAGTACGAATTATTTTTGCCATCTGGTAATGGTAAAGAGAAATTTGTATGAACGGGTTGGAAATTTGAATCCAGATTTTGACGGCGCACAGGACTACGATTTTGTGCTGCGCTGCGTGGAAAAAACAAGGGCGGAACAGATTTACCATATTTCGAAAGTGCTGTATCACTGGAGGGCATGTGAAGGTTCTACCTCGGAAGATGCGAAGAATAAGACGTATATCATAGAAGCCGGAGCAAAGGCAATTCAGGCGCATTATACACGGCTGAAAATAGATGCGGAGGTTCTCCCACTGGCATATGGAGGGATGTATCGCAGCAAATATCATTTGCATACGCACCCCAAGGTGTCGGTTATTATTCCGAATAAAGACCACATCGAGGACTTGCAAAAATGTATCTGCTCGCTAGAAGAAAAAAATATTTATGATAATATAGAATATCTGATTGTAGAAAATAACAGCCAGAAGGAAGAAACCTTTGCATATTATAAAAAACTGGAGCAGGAATGTCTGAAGGCGAAGGTTTTGTATTGGCAAGGGCAGGGGTTCAATTATCCCGATATCAATAATTATGGTGTACAGCATGCGACAGGGGAATATCTGCTGCTGTTAAATAATGATACAGAGATTATCAAAGGAGACTGTATCAAAGAAATGCTTGGTTACTGTATGCGCGAAGAAGTAGGAATTGTGGGTGCAAGACTGTATTACGATGACGGAACTCTTCAGCATGGTGGAGTGATTGTAGGGCTTGGCGGTGTGGCTGGACATGCCTTTCTGGGACTGCCCATGGGAGAACCGGGATATTTTGCCCGGGCACTTCTTGCACAGGATTTGAGTGCCGTGACGGCAGCCTGTATGATGGTAAAACGGAGTGTCTACGAAGACGTGGGCGGTTTTGACCCGGCATTTGCAGTCGCATTTAACGATGTGGATTTCTGCCTGAAAGTACGTCGGGCAGGTTACTTGGTTGTATATAACCCTTATGCGGAGCTGATTCATTATGAGTCCAAGTCCAGAGGATATGACGATACAGCAGAGAAAGTCAATCGTTTCCAAAGTGAAATTCAGCTCTTCCAGAGTAGATGGAAGGATTTCTTAAAACAGGGAGACCCTTACTACAATCCAAATCTTACTTTGGACAGAAATGACTTCAGTGTGAATCTGACTGCAAGACAGAGATAGAAAAGATGGTGGCAATTTGATTAAGAACAATCAACATATTTTTAATAGAATACAAGTGCTTACAGACGCAGGAATCATAGCAGTGTCTTATATTCTGTCATGGTATCTGCGATTCCAAAGTGCGTTCTTCCCACCGTCACCGGGAGGGCTTCCGGTAAGGGTCTATCTGTCTGCACTGATATTTGTTATTCCGGGGTATCTGGTGCTATACAGCTTGTTTCAGCTTTATATGCCAAGGCGTGTGCAGATCCGCAGACGAGAATTTTGGAATATTGTCAGGGCAAATGTTATTGGATTCATGGGGTTTATTCTTGTCCTTTATTTTACGAAACAGGAACATTTCTCAAGGCAGATGCTGGTATTGTTTCTGGTTATCAATGTTACTTTAGAGTATATTTCCAGAAATATCATCCGTTATGTACTCTGGAAAATGCGAAGTCAGGGCTTCAACCAGAAGCATATCCTGCTTGTGGGAAACAGTAGGGCAGCCCAGCAGTATCAGGAAAAAATCAGACAGAATCCCAGATGGGGATACCATGTGCTTGGCGTGCTTGATGATATAGATAAACTGGAAGAAACCATTGGAGAGCATGATTTAGATGAAATCGTGATTACGCTTAGAATGAGCGAATATGAAAAGCTGGAACGGGTTGTGGATATCTGTGAGAAATCCGGTGTCCATACCAAGTTTATCCCAGATTACGGGAATCTGATTCCCACCAGACCTTATATCGAAGATGTGCAGGGCATTCCGGTCATTAATATCCGGAGAGTGCCATTGAATTCTAGATGGAACCAGTTCCTGAAGCGGACAGTGGATATTGCGGGTGCGTTCATTGCAATTGTGCTATTCTCTCCGGTTATGCTGATTACCGCAATTTCACTTAAAATAGCAGGAAATGGAACGGTCATTTATAAACAGGAACGAGTTGGAATGCATAATAAAAGGTTTTATATGTATAAATTTCGCTCCATGGTTGAACAGGATGAAACATGTGAGAAGACAAGCTGGACTGTGAAAGATGACCCAAGAATTACCCCGATTGGTAAGTTTATCAGAAAAATGAGTATCGATGAGCTTCCGCAGCTTTTCAATGTGTTAAAGGGAGAAATGAGTCTGGTTGGACCACGGCCGGAGCGCCCGCAGTTTGTAGAAAAGTTCAAAAACGAGATTCCAAGGTATATGGTAAAACATCAGGTGCGCCCCGGAATGACCGGATGGGCGCAGATTCACGGATATCGGGGAGATACTTCCATAGAGAAGCGGATTGAGTATGATTTATATTATATCGAAAACTGGAGTCTGGGACTGGACTTTAAGATTCTGTGTCTGACATTGTTCAGGGGAATGGAGCATTAATCAGTGTATGATTCTAATGGCTATGATATAAAAAGTTGTGATAGAAAAGCTATAGTGACGCGGTTACGATATGAAGGATTTGTAGTATGAAATTAGATGTGATAATACCGGTTTATCATCCGGACGAAAAATTGCATAGACTGCTGCTTGGAATCGAGAGACAGACTTGTCAGCCGGAGCACATTTTTCTTCTTCATACAGAGGAAAGAGGTGCCAGGGAAAAACTGAATTGGGCGGTTCCTGAAAGTATAGTCGAAATGGTACAGGTCATCAGGGTAGAAAAGCAGGAGTTTGATCATGGTGGAACCAGAGATATAGGAATACAGCACTCCGAAGCAGATGTGGTGCTTTGCATGACTCAGGATGCAGTGCCATTTCGTGAAAACCTGCTGGAAAGCCTGATGAAAACACTGGAGCAGGATGAGAAAATTGCTGTGGTTTATGGAAGACAGATACCGGAAAGTAAAAGTAATATATTGGAGCGGTACACACGGGCATTTAACTATCCATCCCAAAGCCGGGTAAAATCAAAATCGGATTTGCGGGGGCTTGGGATTAAGACGTATTTCTGTTCCAATGTCTGTGCGGCTTACCGCAGAGATATTTACCAGAAGCTTGGTGGATTTGAAAAGCACATTATTTTTAATGAAGATATGGTATTTGCAGAAAAAGTCATTCAGCAGGGATATTTCATTGCATACGATGCAGAGGCAATGGTCCGCCATTCTCATGATTATACTTATAAACAGCTTGTGAAGCGTAATTTTGACATGGGAGTATCCCAGGCATGCTATCCTGATGTTTTTAAGCATATGAAGTCAGAGAAGGAAGGAATCCGTATGATTTTCAAGATTATGGGAGAATTGACAGAAAGTAGGCAGTTTATTCAGATGGGGAAATTTCTTATAGAAAGCAGCCTTAAATATGTAGGTTATCAGCTTGGAAAGCATTATAAATGGCTCCCGGAACGCATGGTGCTGGAGTTGACTATGAATGAAGAATACTGGAAAGAGAGGAAAAAGTAATGAGAAAAACAATGAGAAAACGTGGAAAATGGTTGTGTAGTGTGGTACTTTTGGCAGCACTTGTTTTTGCAGGATGCAGCAAAAGAGCAGCAGTCCAGAGACAGTCAGATTCAGTCAACACCTTTGTCGGTGAGTGGGTGGTTGACCCGGAATATGCCGTCAGCAAGATTGGAGATAAAAATACACTGTTTGTGGATGGACGTGGAGAAAAGCAGGCAATGTTAGGTACGATTAAAGGTGCCATTGCTACCACCTGGAATGACTGGTGTATCAGCGAAGGAAACCAGGGTGATGAAAAATGGGGTTGTATCCCAGAACCAGATGATTTGGCACAGATACTGGGAAATCTTGGCATTACAAAAGATAAGGAAATTATTGTGCTGGGGGAAACCTTAGACGGCTGGGGAGATGATGCAAGGCTTGTCTGGGAACTTCTGGCAGCAGGATATAAGGATGTGAAAATGGTAGATGGCGGTTATTCTGCCATGAAAGCTTATGGCGCAGAAACACAGCTCTTTGCTTCAAAGCCGGAGGCAGAAGAGGTCAAGATTGATAAAATTGATTACACCCATGTTATGACAACAGAGGAATTACAGAAGAATTACGATAAGTACAAAATTGTGGATGTACGTACGGACGAAGAATACGATGGAGCAATCTTGTACAACGAAGCAAAAGGAGGACATTTACCGGGAGCAATTCATATCCGTTATACGGATTTGTTCGATGAAAATGGCTACCTGAAGACAAACGAAGAATTAACGAAGATGTTCGAGGACGCAGGGCTTTCCAAATCGGATGAAATTGTAACCTACTGCACTGGGGGTATCCGTTCTGCATATACACAGTTGGTACTGGAAATGTGTGGGTTTGAGAAATCTTATAACTATGACCAGTCTTTCTGGCGCTGGGCAGTAGTCGGAGATGTGGAATAATGATAGTTTGACTTTTATTAGTTCAGTACGAATATTAGTTCATTGAGCGGACTGACGAAATAGAGGAAATTATTGAAACATCCAATGATTGATTTAAAATATAAGAACTATCTATTAGACGGCATAACAGAGATATATTATAGTGGAAGATAGGGATGTGATTGTGATTATCAGGCACAATTCAGATACATCAAAGAGAATGATAACAATTGGAGGAAAGATTATGAAGAAAACAGCATTAATCCTTGCAATGGCGCTCACAGTGGCATTGACTGGTTGTGGTTCTGGTAATAAAGCACCAGATTCTGCCGAAGCTTTTGAAGGAAAGTATATTGTGGATGCGGAGTATGTGAAAGAACATCTGGACAGCATTACTCTGGTAGATGCGAGAGGGGAAGATGAAGCAAAGAAAGGAACAGTCAAAGGTGCGATTGCAACCACATGGCAGTATCTGGCAACTTGTGAGGACGGAGAAGCCGGAGATGAGAACTGGGGATGTATTCTTGACACCAAGAGATTAAGTGAACGGCTTGGTGAACTGGGACTTTCCAAAGACAAAGAAATTGTTCTGTTTTCCAATGCAGACAAAGGCTGGGGAGAAGATGGACGTATCGCATGGGAACTGATTGCAGCAGGATATGACAATGTGAAGATGGTAGATGGCGGAATCAAAGCACTGAAGGCTGCTGATTTAGAGATTGTCAAAGAAGTTGCAACACCGGAGAAAACAACGGTAAAGATTGAGTCTATCGACGAGACACATGACATCAATACAGAAGAGTTGAAATCCATTTATGATGAGTGTAAAATCGTAGATGTTCGTACAGATAAAGAGTACAATGGTAAGAAGTTATACGGAGAAGCCAATGGTGGACATCTGCCGGGAGCAATTCATATCCGTTATACAGATATGTTCAACAGCGACAGTACACTCAGAAGTGTAGAAGACCTGACAAAGATGTTCGAAGATGCAGGACTTTCCAAGAGCGACCACATCGTAACTTACTGTACAGGCGGTATCCGTTCCGCATACATGCAGCTTGTATTGGAAATGTGTGGATTTGAAAATTCAGAAAACTATGACGAATCCTTCTATAGATGGTGTGCTGTAGAAGAACTGGAGAAATAAAAAAATATCAGATATGAAAAAGGATGCTTTTGAAAGCATCCTTTTTTGTAACCGTATATTTTGAAAACACAATATTATTTTACAATTTTTTTCTTGCTGATAGCAACGATTGCGCAAAGTGCAGCGAACATTGATACTGTAAGTGGTACGATTGGAGCAGTATCGCCTGTCTTAGGTGATTTGCTGTTAGCTGGTTTTTTGGCTGGTTCTGTTGTGGCAGGCTTCGTATCTGTTACAAAGTTAGCCTGAAGCAGTTCGCTCTTAGCACCGTTTTCGATTGTACGGAGAGTAGCATCTTTCAGTCCAGCAGCCGACAATAATTCGATTGCTTTCTGAGCGCCTCTTGCGCCACTGTTACAAAGAACATAGATTGTCTTTCCATCGAAATCTGCTTTATGTGCAACTACATATTCTGTAAATGCTTTTGCAAGGTCATCCGGAAGTTCGTTCTTTTCGTTAAATAAAGGAAGGGAAAGGGAACCTTTCAAATGTCCTTTTGCATATAATCCAGTATTACGAACATCAAGAACAAGAACATTTTCATTGTTCATTGTGTTAAGTACATAAGTATCAGAAATATATGTAGCAGATGCTAAAACAGCATCTCCTGCTGCACCACCTGTGACTGTGTGAATTTTGTCAAGTGAGTAACCAGCCTGTGTTAATAATACAGTAGCAGCTTTTGCACCTTTGTTACCAGTGTAGCAAACAACATAGATGTCTTTTCCTTCAAGATCCTTATTTCCTTTTACTGTAGACAAAAATGCCTGAGCTGTTTCATCAGTAGCTGTTCCTGCGAGAGCCGGGCCATTAGCAAATACAGGTGCAGAGATGGCTCCTTTTAAATGACCCTCTACATAAGCTTCTGTTGCACGAATATCTAAGATAGCAATGTTTTTGCTTCCAACAGCTTTGACAGTTGCTTCGCTGGTTACAGGATTTCCGTCTGTGCCTAATAACTCATAACGAAGCTGTAAAGAAGCTAATGCTCCGGCACCGCCTGTAATTGTGTATACGTTTCCAGACTCACCTATAGCATATCCAAGTTCGCCAAGAAGCTGAGTCGCTTTTTCAGCACCTCTTTTTCCACTGTTACAAAGAATGTAGATTGGCTTTGTTGTGTCTTTAGCGATTTTTGATTCAATCTCAGCCTTAAATGCTGCGGCTAAATCATCTGGAAGCCCATTCTCAGCATTAAATACTGGCTGTGAAATTACATTTGCATAATTTTTGAGCTCTGGAATATTTTTCTGTGCTTCAGTTGAGCGTACATCAATGATATATGCTTCACCTTTTTTTAGAGCAGCTACAGCATTTTCAGCAGTAACATATCGATATACCGGAGTTGAAGTATCCTGATTGCCCTCATCAGCTAATACAACTGGTGTAGAAGCTTCTTTTGCTTCTTCTGTTACAGCTTCCTGTTCTTCAGCAGGAGCAGCGTCTTCCTGTGTTTCAGACACAGCAGTAAGTGCATCGCCTTCAACTGTTTCGTTCACATCGGCAGCGAATGCCATTGAACTGTTCAGAAGCAATGCACAAGTTAAAACTAATGGTAAAAATTTTCTTCTCATTTTTCCTCCTTGTTTCAAAATTTGGTTACAGGTACAGTATACCATTTTGGGGTTGATTTGTCCTAATAGTTTTAATCTATAAATACCATGTGATAGATAAATAAGATAAATAAATCAGGTGTTTTTCTGTGGAAAATTGGAAATGTAATACATTTCATGTTAGAATGGGAGAATAAATATGAGGTTGGAGTCTATTGCCTCCAACTATGAAAGATGGAGATATACAAATGAAAGGAATTATTCTGGCTGGTGGTTCAGGAACCAGACTTTATCCACTTACAATGGTTACTTCGAAACAGCTATTACCGATTTACGATAAACCAATGATTTATTATCCTATGTCTGTGCTTATGAGTGCCGGGATTCGTGAAATTCTGATTATCAGTACGGAGCAGGATTTGCCAAGGTTTCAGGAACTGCTTGGAGATGGACGCAGTTTTGGATTACAGCTTTCCTATGCAGTCCAGCCAAGTCCGGACGGGCTGGCCCAGGCATTTCTGATTGGAGAGGAGTTTATCGGAACAGATTCAGTGGCAATGATATTAGGGGACAATATTTTTTCAGGGCATGGCCTTAGAAAACGTTTGCAGACAGCAGTAGAGCGTACCAAAGACGGCATGGCAACGATTTTTGGATATTATGTGGATGACCCGGAGCGATTTGGCATCGTAGAGTTTGATTCTGGTGGAAATGTTATCTCTATTGAAGAAAAACCGACGCAGCCAAAGAGTAATTATTGCGTTACAGGGTTATATTTTTATGATAACCGGGTAACAGAATATGCAAAGAAGTTAAAACCAAGCGAGAGAGGAGAGCTTGAAATTACGGATTTGAATCGTATGTATCTGGAACAAGGCAGTCTGAAAGTAGAAGTCTTGGGTCAGGGATTTACATGGCTGGATGCGGGAACCCATGAAAGTCTTACGGATGCAACTAATTTTGTAAAGACAATGGAGACACACCAGCACAGGAAGATTGGCTGTCTGGAGGAAATTGCATACTTAAACGGCTGGATTTCCAGAGAAGTTTTGCAGAGAATTTGTGAAGATTACAAGCAGAACCAGTATGGACAGTATCTGAAAGATGTAATAGATGGGAAATTCCGGGAGAATTTATCATAGACTTGAATGAGACACAGACTTGGGAGAAGGATGACATGAAAATGATTGTGACCGGTGGAGCCGGATTTATAGGAAGCAATTTTATTTATTATATGTTTAAGGCACATCCGGAGTATCGGATTATTTGTCTGGACTGTCTGACCTATGCGGGAAATATATCTACGCTTGAGCCGGCAATGGAGAACCCGGACTTCCGATTTGTAAAGGCTTCTATTACGGACCGGGAAGCAGTGTATCGTTTATTCGAAGAAGAGAAGCCGGATGTGATAGTGAATTTTGCAGCAGAAAGTCATGTCGACCGTTCTATCGAGAATCCGGAGATTTTTCTGGATACCAATATCAAAGGAACTTCCGTCCTTATGGATGCCTGTTTGAAATATGGAATCCGGAGATACCATCAGGTGTCTACGGATGAAGTTTACGGAGATTTGCCTTTGGACAGACCGGATTTATTTTTTACAGAAGAAACACCGGTTCACACAAGCAGTCCTTACAGCGCATCAAAGGCTGCGGCGGATTTGCTGGTGCAGTCCTATTACCGCACTTATAAACTGCCAGTGACGATCAGCAGGTGTTCCAATAACTATGGACCTTATCATTTGCCGGAAAAATTAATTCCGCTTATGATTGTGAATGCATTGCATGACAGACAGCTTCCGGTTTATGGAGATGGGAAAAATGTACGGGACTGGCTGTATGTGGGAGATCACTGTCATGCCATTGACTTGATTTTACAGAATGGACGAGTCGGGGAAGTTTATAACATTGGCGGACATAATGAAATGCAGAATATCGAGATTGTGAAGCTTATCTGCAAAGAACTTGGAAAGCCGGAAGAATTGATTACTTATGTGGCAGACCGAAAAGGCCACGACAGGCGTTATGCCATTGACCCGGCTAAGGTTCACAGGGAGCTTGGATGGCTTCCGGAAACAACATTTGCTGAAGGAATTAAAAAAACGATTGAATGGTATCTGGAGAACCGTGCATGGTGGGAGCCGATTCTGGAAAAGAGTATGAGAGGAAGAACCGGGACATCGAATGACAGTCAGATTGCAGATGGAAATCGGATAATATAAGAAAGGATTTTGTGGGATGAAGTTCTTGGTAACAGGAGCGACAGGGCAGCTCGGATATGATGTGCTGCGTGAACTGAAGAAAAGAAACTATGAGGCTATCGGAACGGATTTGGCAGAAGAAAATGAGACAAATTCTTATGTATCAATGGACATTACAGACGAAATTTGTATGAGAGATACACTTGAGAGGATCAGGCCGGAGGTAGTCGTGCATTGTGCGGCATGGACTAACGTAGATGGAGCGGAAGAACCGGAGAATCAGAAAAAGGTCTGGAACATCAACGTAGAGGGTACAAAAAATTTAGCCCGGATGTGCAGAAAGCTGGACGCGAAAATGATTTACATTAGTACAGACTATGTGTTTGACGGGCAGGGAAATCTTCCATGGAAGGCTGACAGTGTCAAGTACGGTCCTCGGAATTTTTATGGAAAAACAAAACTGGAAGGCGAGCGGGCAGTTCAGGCAGTGTTGGATGAATATTTTATTGTTAGGACATCATGGGTGTTTGGAAGAAATGGCAATAATTTTGTGAAGACAATGCTGCGTCTTGGAAGAAAATATGAGGAACTGCGGGTAGTGTCTGACCAGGTTGGGACACCAACTTATACAGAAGACCTGGCAAGGCTTTTAATTGATATGGCAGAGACAGATAATTATGGCTGCTATCATGCGACTAATGAAGGGGGATATATCAGCTGGTATGAATTTGCCATGGAAATTTTCCGGCAGTCAGGAGAACTTGGATTTATAGATTATGATAAGAAGTGTCCCAAAGTATATCCGGTTACATCAGAAGAATATGGGAATTCTAGGGCAGTCCGGCCTTTGAACAGCAGATTGGATAGGAAGAAACTGCAAATGGCAGATTTTCAGCCATTGCCTGACTGGAAGGATGCACTTCGCAGATATTTACAGGATTTAGGAGAAAAAGGATGGAACAGATAAAGTGGGACAGATAAAGGTAGAGAAGAATGTGGGAGGCATAAAGGGGTTGTGCGTCATAGAGCCGGAAGTACACCTGGATGCACGGGGATATTTTATGGAAAGTTACAATCAGAAGGATATGCAGGACGCAGGACTCCATGTGAATTTTGTGCAGGATAATCAGTCTGGTTCGGTAAAAGGTGTGCTGCGGGGACTGCATTATCAGAAAGAATATCCACAGGGAAAATTGGTGCGGGTTATACGGGGAGCTGTGTTTGATGTTGCAGTAGATATCCGGAGAGACAGTGCGACTTATGGAAAATGGTATGGAATTGAACTTTCAGAGGAAAACCGGAAACAGCTTTATATTCCAGAAGGATTTGCGCATGGATTTCTGGTGCTGAGTGACAGGGCAGAGTTCTGTTATAAATGCACGGATTTTTATCATCCGGGGGATGAAGGCGGAATTGCATGGAATGACCCGGTACTTGGAATCCAATGGCCCAAAATAGATAGTGGATATATCCTCAGTGAGAAGGATCAAAAGTGGAAAGGATTGGGAGCGTAAGGCATGGACCGAATTGAAGGATTAAGAGCATACGTCAACACAGATTTTTATAAAGAAGGAATCGGAATTTCAAAGGAACGGGCAGAAGAAACGGAGATTACTTATCATCCACTGGCTCAGGGAGAATATAATATCAATTTCTGGTTTGCACATCCGGTTACGAATCAAAAAATGGTGCTGCGGGTCAATACAGGAAGCCAGATGCATCTAGAGCATCAGATAGAATACGAATATCATGCGATGGAAATTTTGCAGGAATCAGGGAGAACCCCACGTCCGGTATTCGTGGATGGAAGTAAAGAACACTTACCATATGGTGTGATGGTAATGGAATTCCTGGAAGGAGAGGCGCTGGATTATCGCAAGGATTTGCCTCTGGCAGCAGAGTGTCTGGCTGATATCCACAGTGTTCCTGTTATGGAGGATGAGGTGCTGATTTCTCCATCAAATCCGCTTCAGTCAATTTTAGATGAATGCAATCAGATGGTTCAGACCTATTACGATTCCGACCTTGGAAGTGAAGAAAAGAAAGAACAAATCCGCCGCCTGCTTCAGGCAGGACAGAAGAAAATAGATATGATTAAAGATTATGACGGTTACCGGTGTTGCATTAATACAGAACTGAACTCCCGGAATTTCTTGATAAATGGGGAAGGAAAGCCAAACTATCTGGTGGACTGGGAGAAACCATTATATGGGGACCCGGTTCAGGATTTGGGACATTTTCTCGCACCGACTACCACCTTCTGGAAGACCGATGTGATTCTGACCGAAGAAGCAATGGATGCATTTACAGACAATTATATCCAGGCTGTAAATGGCAGATTTGATGTAAGCGGAGTGAAGGAACGACTGAATATCTTTATCCCAATTACTTGTCTTCGGGGAATTACCTGGTGTGCCATGGCATGGGTAGAATATCAGCAGCCGGGCCGCTTGATCCGCAATGAGGAAACCTTTAGAAAAATGGAAAGCTATCTGAGTAAAGAATTTCTGGATATGATTGAAGAACGATATTATCGATAAATTTCATCTTGAAGATATATTTACAATATGTTAGAATGACACTGATAGTTTTTATCGGGTAAAATATCATATAGATAGGAGAATAGAACGATGGAAAGAATTAAAACTCTTGAAACTAGAAGCCTTTGCGAAAGCGCAAAACATGGTGGATGTGGTGAATGCCAGACATCTTGCCAGTCTGCTTGCAAGACAAGCTGCGGTGTAGCAAATCAGAAATGTGAAAACGAAGAAAAATAATCAGTATCACAGAAGTTTTTAAAAGTGCCGCCCATGGGACGGCACTTTTATAATGATAAGGAAAATATGATTTTCCGTATTATTATAAGAACCAGTGATACAAACAAAAGGAGATTGTATGGTACATCAATATAAATTAAACGGATATAATATTGTACTGGATACTTGTTCCGGTGCGGTACATGCAGTGGATGAAGTGGCATATGACATCATTGCGGATTATGAGAAAAAGCCGCAGGATGTGATTGTGAAAGAGCTGCTTGAGAAATATAAGGACAGAGACGATGTGACTGAGGAAGACCTGCGTCTTTGTATGGAAGATGTGGAATATTTAAAGCAGAATGGCAAGCTGTATACACCAGATACATTTGCAGATATGGCAGGTACTTTCAAAGAACGTTCCGGAAATGTAATAAAGGCACTCTGTCTTCATGTGGCACACACTTGTAATCTGAACTGTTCTTACTGCTTTGCAAGTCAGGGAAAATACCATGGAGACCGGGCACTTATGAGTCTGGAAGTCGGAAAGCGTGCATTGGATTTCCTGATTGAAAATTCCGGAACAAGACGGAACTTAGAGGTAGACTTCTTTGGTGGAGAACCGCTTATGAACTGGGATGTGGTAAAAGAACTTGTTGCCTATGCCAGAGAGCAGGAGAAGATTCACAATAAGAACTTCCGCTTTACACTTACCACCAATGGCATGCTGATTGATGATGATGTCATTGAGTTTGCAAATAAGGAAATGAGCAATGTAGTATTAAGCTTAGATGGAAGAAAAGAAATCCATGACAAGACCCGTGTGGATTATGCGGGAAATGGAAGCTATGACAAGATTGTTCCAAAATTCCAGAAGATGGTTGCGGCTCGTGGTGGAAAAAATTATTACATGCGTGGCACCTTTACCCATGCAAACCCGGACTTTACGAAAGACGTATTTCATATGGCCGACCTTGGATTTACCGAGCTTAGTATGGAGCCGGTAGTAGGCGCACCGGATGACCCGTCATCCCTTACGGCAGAGGATTTGGAAATCGTAAAAGAACAGTATGAGATTCTTGCAAAAGAAATGCTGAAACGGGAAAAAGAAGGACAAGGAATTACCTTCTATCACTATATGCTTGACTTAAAAGAAGGTCCATGTATTTACAAACGTATTTCAGGCTGTGGTTCCGGAACCGAATATATGGCTGTTACACCGTGGGGAGATTTGTATCCATGTCATCAGTTTGTTGGAGAAGAATCCTATAAACTTGGTGATATCTGGAACGGAGTAACCAATCATGAACTGCGTGAAGAATTCCGCTGCTGTAATGCCTATGCAAGACCAGAATGTGCAGACTGTTGGGCAAAATTATACTGCTCAGGCGGTTGTGCGGCAAACGCATACCATGCAAGCGGATCCATTCGTGGGATTTACGAGCCGGGATGTGAATTGTTCCGCAAGCGTATTGAATGCGCCATTATGATGCAGGTTGCCAGGGAGACAGAGAACGAGGACAAATAAATGCAGACGCCAATTGTGAATTTTGTGAGAAGGTATCAGAAGGACGGAGGAACCAGATTCCATATGCCGGGGCATAAAGGACAGGCATATCTGGGATGCGAGTGGGCAGATATTACAGAAATCAGTGGTGCTGATTCACTTTATGAGGCGGATGGGATTATTGCTGAGAGTGAGAAGAATGCTTCTGATTTATTTGGATCCGGCAGAACTTTCTATTCGACAGAAGGATCCAGCCAGTGTATCCGTGCCATGCTTTATCTTGCCTTAAGTCAGTACAGAGGAACGGGAAAACCTATTATTCTGGCTGCAAGAAACGTGCATAAGGCATTTGTTTATGCTGCAGCACTCCTGGATTTTGATGTGAAATGGCTCTGGCCAGAAGAAGGGATGAAATCTCTTTGTAGCTGCAAGGTCAGTCCAAAACAAATCGAAGAACAAATTGAGAGATTGATGAAAGATAAAATGGAAAAGCCGGCAGCCGTGTATCTTACCAGTCCGGATTATCTGGGCGGTCAGATGGATATCCGTGCTATTGCAGAGGTCTGCCACCGGAAAGACATCTTACTTCTGGTGGATAACGCTCACGGAGCATATTTGCATTTTCTGAAGGATTCTACGCATCCACTGGACTTGGGAGCGGATATGTGTTGTGATTCTGCACATAAGACCTTTCCGGTACTGACAGGAGGTGCTTATCTGCATTTACATAAGCGTGTGGTAAATATACTGGGTTCAAAGGGGAAACAGGCACTGGCACTCTTTGGATCTACCAGTCCGTCCTATTTGATTCTGGAATCACTGGATTTGTGTAATGCTTATCTAAGTGATGGCTATCGGGACAAGCTGATGCATATAATCTGTCAGATACGGAAGGTAAAAGAGCAACTGCATGACTGTGGATGGAAAATTGAAGAATCTGACCCGCTTAGAATAACAATTTGTGCTGCAGAAACTTTATCTGGAAAGCAGATTGCAGAATTATTGCGTCAGAATCGTATAGAATGTGAGTATGCAGATGAAGAATACTGTGTGCTGATGTGTACCCCTGACAATTCAGGTAAAGAGCTGGAACAATTATATAAAATATTGCATGCGATAGACGGAAAACCGAAAAAAAGAGACTGGATGCTTATGGCAAAGGCAGAAGCAGTCCTGGGTATCCGTGAAGCGATTTTTTCGCAAAGTGAGAAAATTCCGGTGAGTGAAGCGTCAGGCCGGATTTGTGCGACACCGACGGTGGCATGTCCTCCGGCAATTCCCATTGCGGTTTCCGGGGAAAAAATCGGTACCCATGCGATACAATTATTTGAGCATTATGGCGTAACACAAGTAGAAGTAGTTAAAGCACAGGAACGGAAGTGACTTTTAGAAGGGAGAAGGCTGGAATCACAAATGTTTGGAATAGAAGACAATACCTATAACGATATCCGGGAGAAATCTTTGCTCCAGTGGCTAGAGGAGATGGAGCGGCATGAGGATGTGGCTGTCCGGTGCGGCATCCCTCTGGCAAGGGATTATATGGGATATCTAAAAGCAGAAAATGAAAAATTAAAACAGGAATGTGCCATCAAAGATAAATATTTAAAGAAACTCTCAGGCAGAGTATAAAACAGGAAAAATTTCTCATACTAACATACAAAAGAAAATTTTCGGAATCAGAAAAGTTTCGTTTTATCAGACAAGCTTAGAAAATGAGGATTTAGTATGAGTGAAAAAGAATCATTATGGGAAAGACAGATTAAGGGCAGGCAAAGTATTTCCTTTGATTATGCACCTTACATTATCAGCAGTGCTTCGGTAGTTGGAAAGAAAGAGTCTGAAGGACCTTTGGGACAATGTTTTGACAGAACCTCAGAGGATAACTTGTTCGGAAAGAATACATGGGAGCTTGCAGAAGGACAGATGCAGCAGATGGCATGCCGCATTGCACTGGATAAGGCAGGAGAAGTGCCGGAAAATGTGCGGTTTCTGTATGGCGGGGATTTGCTGCGGCAGGGAATCGCAACTTCTATTGGACTTGAAAATCTACAAATTCCATTATTCGGACTTTTTGGAGCATGCTCCACATCAGGAGAGGCTCTGGCACTGGCATCTATGAGTGTGTCAGCCGGATACGGAGAACGGATGCTGGCGGTGACTTCCAGTCATTTTGCAAGTGCGGAAAAAGAATTCCGTTTTCCTCTTGGTTATGCCAGCCAGAGACCACTTAGCGCATCCTGGACGGTAACCGGAAGTGGTGCCTTTTTAGTGGGAAACCAGAAGAGCCATGTTCGGATTACCGGAGTAACCATTGGAAAGATTGTAGACTATGGAATTACCGATTCCCAGAATATGGGGGCTTGTATGGCACCCGCTGCCTGTGATACAATTGCTTGTAACCTAGATGATTTTGCATATGAAGAACAGGAGTATGATCAGATTATTACAGGTGATCTGGGCTCTGTAGGACAGACAATTTTGTTTGATTTGCTCCGCAAGAAGGGAAAAGACATTAAAGCAAACCATATGGATTGCGGAATGGTTATTTTCGATCAGAAAACGCAGAACACCAACGCAGGAGGAAGCGGATGCGGCTGTGCGGCAGTGGTGCTGTCCTCTCTGATTCTTCCCAGACTGGAAAGCGGAGAGTGGAAAAAAGTACTGTTTGTGCCAACCGGGGCTCTGATGTCAACGGTCAGTCACAATGAAGGAGAAAGTGTGCCGGGAATTGCCCATGGTATCATACTGGAACATGAAATGTGAGTGAAACATTGAGTCAATGGAAACGAATGATTGAAAATCAGTGAAGTTGAATCAGGAAGAGTGAAATCAGAAAGTCGGGAGGGATAACATATGGATTATGTATATGCATTTCTGATAGGAGGACTTATCTGTGCGCTTGTGCAGATTCTTCTGGACAGAACAAGGATGATGCCGGGAAGAGTGATGGTACTTTTGGTGGTACTTGGAACACTTCTTGGTTTTGTGGGATTATTTAAACCATTTCAGGAGTTCGCAGGAGCGGGGGTGTCCGTGCCGTTGATAGGGTTCGGAAACACCTTGTGGAAGGGAGTCAAAGAGGCAGTAGATGACCATGGATTTCTTGGAATTTTTATGGGAGGCTTAAAGGCAAGTGCAGTAGGAATCAGTGCAGCGCTGGTGTTTGGCTATCTGGCTTCTTTGGTTTTTGAACCAAAGATGAAGGAGTAACTCGAAATACTTAAGAGGAGAAAACAATATGGAGTACACAAGTATTATCATTCCATTTATCGGTGGACTGGGTATGTTCATTTATGGAATGCAGATTATGGCCCAGGGCCTTGAAAATGCGGCTGGCAATCGGATGAAAAACCTGCTGGAAGTGCTGACGAAAAATAAGTTTTTCGGAGTACTTCTAGGTGCGGCAGTGACAGCGATTATTCAGAGTTCTTCTGCCACAACTGTCATGGTGGTAGGTTTTGTAAATGCAGGTATTATGAATCTGACACAAGCCATGGGTGTTATCATGGGTGCGAATATCGGTACCACAGTTACTGGATGGTTGGTTTCCAGCGTGGAATGGGCGGAGTTTTTAAGCCCTGCTACTTTAGCACCGATTGCGGTTATGCTCGGTGTTATTATTATGATGACAGGAAAACGTCATTCTACAAAGGACATTTCCAGTATTATTATTGGATTTGGACTTTTGTTTGTAGGAATTTCAACGATGTCAACCGCAGTATCACCGCTTCGTGAGTCGGAGGGACTTAGAAGCTTGTTTGTGAATCTGGGAGGAAATCCCATTCTTGGTATTTTAGTGGGTGCCATTGTGACAGCAATTATTCAGAGCTCATCGGCATCTGTCGGTATTCTGCAGAGTCTTGCTTCCGCAGGACTGGTTCCGTTTGGCGCAGCCATTTACATTATTATGGGTCAGAATATCGGTACTTGTGTGACAGCTATTCTTTCAGCTATGGGAGCAAAGAAAAATGCAAAAACAGCCGCTCTCATGCATTTGTTATTTAACATTATAGGAACAATTATTTTCAGTATTGGTGTTATTACTTATATGTCGGTTGTGCGGCCGGTATGGGCAAATGGAACAATTACACAGACACAAATCAGTATGATTCATACAATTTTCAACATTGTGACAACGATTCTTCTTTTCCCGGTATCTGACTGGATCGTGAAGCTGGCAAAGAAAATTGGTGGTGTAACAGAAGAAGAACAGGATGAGAACAGTCTGCTTCTGGATGAACGTATGCTGGAGACTCCGGGTATTGCCATTTCTTCTATGATGTCAGAAATTACCCGTATGGGCCGTATGGTTCAGAAAGCATTGGAACTTACAGAAACTATATTTGAGACCCGGAAGGAAGAGGATATCAAAGTTTTAAGAAAAACAGAGAAAACGGTTGATGTGATGAGCCGAGGATTGACAGATTATTCCATTCAATTATCAGCACTCCAGATTAGTGAACGGGAACATCAGAAAGTGTCCCACATGATTCAGGTAGTTTCGGATATTGAACGTGTCAGTGATTATTGTGAAAATATTGCAGAATTTGTGGAGAGTCTGATTGAGAAGAAAATCGATTTTTCAGAGACAGGGCACAGACATTTAAAGAATATGATAGAGGTGTGTACAGAGTCTTACGTTTCGGCAATTGATGCATTTGAAAAACAGGATTCAGGAAGTGCACTTCATACCATTGAGAAAGAGACAGAAGCAGACGGATTGGAAATTTCTTATCGCAACAAGCATACAAAACGTCTGGTAGAAGGTGTCTGTGATGCAGAAGCCGGTGTTATCTTCTTGGATGCACTTATTTGCATGGAACGTGTATCTGACCATGCGAGAAATATTGCCGAAGATGTGTTGGAAGAAAAAGGACAGTTATAGAGAATTATAGAGACTAATATAGGAATAGAAATGAATCAGAAAAAAGGTGCTGCGTGAAAACAGCACCTTTTACTCTTCTATGACTTGAATTTCCAGATAATCAAAATCAATGGAATCTATAAAATTATCCTGATAGAACCTTGTTTTGGAATGTCGCTGAAATTCGGAAATGGTTTTGTCAAGCCAGATAGGTTTACTTAAATCAAACTCCAGACAGACCTCATCCAGGGCACGAAAGATTTTATGTGTTCTTGTATCATCACTGGAATCGCAGATGGTTGTGTCGTGGAGCAGATGGTTGTCTTTAAATTCTTTAGCCCATAAACGAAACATGTCACGTTCTCCTTTTGGTTTCTTCTTTTTATGTCTGCATCCAGTATAGCATATCTTGATAAGAATTGTATATAAATGAAATAAGAGATTGAAAAAAGGAAAAGTCATGAGAAAAATTCTATTTTCTGTAAATGTACTGCTTCTTCTGGCATGTGTATATGTAGCATCTCCGAAAGCTGCAAATTATATTGATATACTGTGGTCAGGAAAAGCAGAAGAATCCGGAGTAAAGCAGGAGCAGACGAATGATATGCGGGCAAGTGAAAGCAATACGGAGGATGGAACGGCAAATGTGATGGAAAATGAAGCGGAGGATGCTGCATCTGTAGATGTCATTGTGGAAGGAAAGTATCCGATTATGGGACAGACAGATGTGACAGCAGAACAGATGGCAGCGTATTTCCACCAGAGCGGAGCTGTTTATCCGGTAGAAGTACTATCCGCAGGAGGCGCACCGGATATTGAAACCTTCTGTCAAATCTACTGTGAAGAGGCAGAAAAAGAAGGAGTCCGTTCCGAAGTCGCATTTGCTCAGACTATGAAGGAGACCGGATGGTTACAATATGGTGGAGATGCAGAAGTTACCCAGTATAATTTTGCGGGACTTGGTACGACGGGAAACGGAGTACAGGGAAATAGTTATGCTGATGTGAGAGAAGGGGTGCGTGCCCAAATTCAGCATTTGAAAGCTTATGCTACAGACGAAGCGTTAAACAGTAACTGTGTGGATACCAGATATTCTTATGTGACAAAAGGAAGTGCACCCTATGTAGAGTGGCTGGGCCAACAGGAAAATCCGGAGGGTTATGGATGGGCAACCGGAGAAAATTATGGATATGACATCGTAAAAATGATACAAGAAATGAAAAAAATATGCTATAATGAGCGTTAGTGGGCAGGAGAAAGCGCAGCTTGCTCAGTGCGAGCGACAGGTTTACAAAAAGGAGCAGAATTTTATGCAATTAAGCGTGAAAGATTACAATGAGATAGATAACTGGAAAACAGCCATGTTTCTTTATAATGCAGCTTTAAAGGAAGTCGGCACCAAGCTTGATATTCTCAATGACGAATTTCAATATGTACATAAGTATAATCCCATTGAGCATATTAAGAGCAGAATTAAAAGTCCGGAAAGTATTGCCAAGAAGCTGAAGCGGCATGGAAAAGAGATTACGATTCAAAACATGCTGAGAGAAGTCAATGATGTGGCGGGCGTCAGACTGATTTGCTCGTATACTACAGACATTTACCGGTTGGCAGAGATGATTGGCAATCAGAGTGATTTGAAAGTGATTTCGGTCAAGGACTATATTAAGAATCCGAAAGAAAGTGGTTATAAGAGTTATCATATGCTGGTTACGGTACCGATTTACTTAAGTGACAGTGTGGTGGATACCAAGGTGGAAATCCAGATACGGACGATTGCCATGGATTTTTGGGCAAGCCTGGAGCATAAGATGCATTACAAATTTGAAGGACAGGCACCGGAATATATTTCCGAAGAACTGAAACGTTGTTCAGAAATCGTGTCTACACTGGATGAAAGAATGTTATCGCTGAACGAGGCAATTCTTGCATCGCAGACTCAGGAGAAGGGAACCATTGAGATTCCATATGCAATGAATACAGATATTGCAAATAATCCATTGATACGGTTTGAGGAAAAAGAATAAAAGAGTATGGATAAGGACTTTTTACATTGTTATGTGAAAGGTTCTTTTTTTACACAGATTTAACATAGAAGGGGTCTTGAATTTAACAAAATGCCATTAATATTGCCGTTGTAAACGAAAGTAAGAAAAATGAAACGCAAATGTGGAGGAAAGAAAAATTATGAAATTAAGAAAATTACTAACACTTACAATGGCAACTGTAATGACAGTATCCATGCTGGCAGGATGTGGTTCAAACTCAGATAACAGTACAGATACATCAGATAACTCAGCAAAGAAGACAGAAAGCAGCTGGGATGCTTCAAATGATATCACGGTAATGTCACGCGAAGACGGTTCGGGAACAAGAGGAGCATTTATCGAACTGTTCGGAATCGAGGAAAAAGGTGCGGACGGTAAGAAAGTTGACAATACTACAGTTGATGCAGAAATCACAAATAATACCGAGGTTATGATGTCTAAAGTAGCCGGTGATGATTATGCAATCGGTTATGTATCACTTGGTTCTTTAAGCAACAAAGTAAAAGCGGTTAAGATTGATGGTGTTGAAGCAACAGAAGAAAACATTAAATCAGGTAAATACAAAGTATTCCGTCCGTTCAACATTGCTACAAAAGGCGATGTTTCAGAAGCAGCACAGGATTTCATCAACTTTATCTTAAGTGAAGAAGGACAGAAAGTTGTTTCTGACAATGGATATATCGCTTTAGATGGCGCAAAACCTTTCGAATCAAACGGAGCAACCGGTAAAATTGTAGTAGCTGGCTCTTCATCTGTTACACCGGTTATGGAAAAATTAAAAGAAGCTTATGTTGCTGTAAATGCTGGAGCTGAAATTGAAATCAATGAAAGTGACTCTACAACAGGTATGACAAGCACAATGGAAGGCATCTGCGATATCGGAATGGCATCCCGTGATTTAAAGGAAGATGAAGCAAAAGAATTAGACGCAACGGTAATTGCAAATGACGGAATTGCAGTTATTGTAAATAACAACAGTACAGTAGATGAACTGACAAGCGAACAGGTAAAATCCATCTTCGTAGGTGATGTGCTTACCTGGGATGAAATCGTAAAATAACGAGGTAACATATATGAAAGCATGGAAAGAAATTATCATGCAGGGTGTGTTCTTTCTGGCTGCCTGCACTTCGGTGCTGGCAGTAGCACTCATTTGTATCTTTTTATTTGCAAATGGTGTCCCTGCGATGAAAGAGATTGGATTTGGTGCCTTTCTTACAGGAATGACATGGAAACCAAATAATGATTTGTATGGTATTTTCCCGATGATTATCGGAAGCATATATGTAACAGCAGGAGCTGTACTGGTAGGAGTTCCGGTGGCAGTTCTTACTTCCGTGTTCATGGCAAAATATTGTCCGAAGAAGATTTATCCGGTTTTGAAATCTGCCACAGAATTACTGGCAGGAATTCCATCAGTTATCTATGGATTCTTCGGAATTATGGTTATGGTTCCAATGATTCGGAGCTTTGCAAAAACACTTCAGGCAGCAGGGATTATCCGAAAGGCAGGAAACGGAAGCAGTATTCTGACAGCATCTCTTCTTCTTGCACTAATGATTCTGCCAACGATTATCGGAGTTACAGAGTCTGCAATCCGTGCAGTGCCGGCTCATTATTACGAGGGGTCGCTGGCACTGGGAGCAACCAAAGAACAAAGCATTTTTAAAGTGGTACTTCCGGCTGCAAAATCTGGTCTGATAGCAGGCATTGTTCTGGGAATCGGACGTGCCATTGGTGAGACTATGGCGGTAATTATGATTGCCGGAAATCAGCCGAGAATGGCAAACAGCATTTTTGCAGGAGTCCGTACACTGACAGCAAACATTGTGTTGGAGATGGGATATGCGACAGGACTGCACAGGGAGGCATTGATTGCAACAGCAGTAGTACTGTTTGTGTTTATTCTGATTATTAATTTCTCCGTATCACTCCTGAAGAGGAGGACAGAAAATGAATAAAAAGAAACGAAAACAGCAATTGATTTCATACAAGAATGCACCTGGGTCAGCGATTCTGGCATTGCTTGTAATGCTTGCCACACTTTTAACTTTTTTGGCATTATTCTTTTTGATTATTTATCTGCTGATGAAAGGAGTGCCACATCTTTCGGCAGACTTATTTGCACTGCATTATACCTCAGATAATGTGTCCCTGTTTCCGGCTCTGATTAATACTGTCTGGATGACCTTACTGGCACTTGTGATTGCGGTTCCCCTTGGAATTTTTGCAGCAATCTTTCTGGTAGAATATGCAGGAAAAGGGAATCGGTTTGTGGATGTCATTCGTTTGACAACAGAGACACTGCAGGGAATTCCATCCATTGTATATGGGTTGTTCGGAATGTTGTTTTTTGTTACCAAGCTGAAATGGGGGTTATCCCTTCTGTCCGGAGCGTTTACACTGGCAATTATGATACTGCCGCTGATTATGCGGACCACAGAGGAGTCCTTAAAATCCGTTCCGGAGAGCTATCGTGAAGGCAGCTTTGGACTGGGAGCCGGAAAGCTTCGTACCATTTTCCGGATTGTGCTTCCAGCAGCAGTTCCCGGTATTCTGGCAGGTGTGATTCTGGCAATCGGAAGAGTCGTAGGAGAAACTGCAGCTTTAATGTATACGGCAGGTACGGTAGCACAGATACCGGACAGTATCATGGGCTCCGGAAGAACGCTGGCACTTCACATGTATGTGTTGTCAAACGAAGGATTACATACAGATAAAGCCTATGCAACGGCTGTCGTACTTCTTGTTTTAGTCATTGGAATCAATACACTTTCAACAGTGGTTGCAAAGAGAATTTCGAAAGGGAATGGAAATGGAGAAGATTAAGGTAAAAGATTTGGATTTGTATTATGGTGATTTTAAGGCACTGAAGAATATAAATCTCGATATAGAAGCAAATAAAATTACAGCATTCATCGGACCGAGTGGATGTGGAAAATCAACACTTTTGAAATCCCTGAACCGAATGAATGATTTGGTGGCAGGATGCCGGATTGAGGGTAATGTGCTGCTGGATGGAGAAGACATTTATGGAGATATGGATGTGAATCTGCTGCGTAAGCGTGTGGGAATGGTATTTCAGAAACCAAATCCATTTCCAATGAGTATTTATGACAATATTGCATATGGACCAA
>ERZ825137.618-NODE-618-length-49682-cov-10.265863_pt1 | contig 49682 bp, 44 predicted proteins | sample MGYA00519873_ERZ825137 | MGnify/ENA primary metagenome ERZ825137 (study PRJEB31778, sample SAMEA3449190) | human gut metagenome | biome: human gut; feature: human-associated habitat; material: faeces | place: United Kingdom | collected 2010/2012 ...
TTCAGACAAAAACCCCGAATTTAAAGAACGATACCGCAGGCTTAAGGCTCGCCGCGGGCACAGAAAAGCTGTTATTGCTATTTGCCGTATGCTCTTGACCGCTATCTGGAACATACTCTCCAAGCTTGAGCCTTATTCTCCGAACGGTTATCTTAAGGATAAGATTACAGAACATTCTGTACTAATCTCTAAAGCCGAAGGTCTTGCACTGCTTCGTAAAAGAGGTTACATTTTCAAGGATGAGGTTGCCGCTTCATCTTCTTGACCTTAACCGCTTTCTAAACTTTCTTTTGGCCGCCTTATTGACGGCTTATTTGTTATGCTCTTTTTTTGATCGTGTGAATACTCTTTTTGTTTCAAACTTTTACCCCGCTATAAGAAAGTACAGTATAACCGCCGCTCCGAGTATAATTCTGTAATAGCCGAACGCCGAAAAATCGTGCCGTCTTACATAATTCATAAGGAATTTTACCGCAAAAACGGATACTATAAATGAGGTAAGCGTGCCTACGGCCAAAACCGCAATTTCCATACCCGTAAATGCAAAGCCGAATTTTAAAAGCTTTATAAGGCTTGCCCCCGCCATAACCGGAATAGCTAAGAAAAAGCTGAATTCGGCGGCAGCTACGCGCGAAACGCCGATTATTATAGCGCCTAAAATAGTAGAGCCGCTGCGGGAGGTGCCGGGTATAAGCGAAAGCGCCTGAAAACAGCCTATTAAAAGGGCGGTTTTATATGTAAGCTCTGATATGCTGTTTACCTTTGGGTTTCTGTTTTTATTGCGGCGCTCTATTACTATAAACAAAATACCGTAAACAATAAGCGCCGCGGATACTACCTGCCAATTGTGAAAGTGCGCCTCAAAGTAATTATCAAGCGGTATTCCGACAATTGCGGCGGGCAGCATTGCCACTATAACCTTGAACCACATATCCATTATATCTTTTTTAATAATTCCGCCGCTTTTTGTTATGTAGTTATAGCCCTTGCTTTTATCAAGCGTAAAGGGCCACAGCTTTTTCCAGAATATAACCACTACCGCAAGTATTGCGCCAAGCTGTATTACTACGTTAAACATCTCCATAAAATCGTCGGACATATTAAGCTTTATAAATTCGTCCGCCAATATAAGATGCCCCGTGCTGCTTATCGGGAGCCATTCGGTAATACCCTCGATAATACCTAAAATAATTGACTTTATAATATCCATACCGTATCCCCCGAAAGCTTATTTGCCGATAATTTCCTTATACAGCTTTATATACGCGTTAGCCGAAACACCCCAGCTGTTATCGCATTCCATATCGCGTTTTCTTAAAATATCCCAGCCGTTTTTGTCGCCGTAGCCGCCGACAGCCCGCCATACCGCGTTTTCCATTTCGTGGGCATTGTAATTCTTAAACGTAAAGCCGTTGCCTATGCCGTCACCGCTGTCTGAAATGGTATCGTTAAGACCGCCCGTTTCCCTTACGATAGGCACGGTACCGTAGCGCAGAGCCACCATTTGAGCAAGACCGCACGGCTCTGACTGGCTGGGCATTAAGAACATATCCGCACCGGCGTATATTTTGTGTGCAAGCTGTGGGTTAAAGCCGAGCTTCAGCCCCACCTTATCGCGGTGCGCCTCTGCCATACCGTGGAAAAATGTTTCAAATTCCCACTCGCCCGATCCTAAAATCACAAACTGCAGATCCGCCTTTAACAGCTCTTCAAACACGCATTTAACAAGATCGAGTCCCTTATGCTTTACAAGGCGCGTTACAATACCGATAACGGGCGCGTCCTCCCGTTCGGGCAGGCCCATTTCCCTTTGCAGCATTTTTTTGTTATACGCCTTGTTTTTAAGCGTTTTTGCCGAATAATTTTTATAAATAAATCCGTCGGTTTCGGGATTATATACGTCGTAATCAATTCCGTTTACAATGCCTGTAAGCTTAAAGGTAAACTGATCTAAAATTCTGTCAAGCCCGTGCGAATAATAAGGCTCTAAAATTTCGCGCGCGTATGTGGGAGATACCGTTGTTACCTTATCGGCACACTGTATAGCCCCCTTCATAAGATTAACGCAGCCGTCGTATTCAACAAGGCTTTCGCATTCGGGCGGCAGGCCTATAACATCGCCGTTAAGCTCTTTTCCGTATTTGCCCTGATACTGAATATTATGTATCGTGAATACGGTTTTTATATCGCGGTAGGTTTCGTCCCCGCGGTACATAGAGTTAAGGTAAACGGGTATAAGCGCCGTCTGCCAATCGTTGCAGTGAATAATATCCGGCTTAAAGCCTATATGCGGAATAATATCAAGCACCGCGCGCGAAAAGAAGGCGAAACGCTCGGCGTCGTCGTAATGACCGTAAAGACCGTCACGCTTAAAATAATACTGGTTATCGATAAAGTAATATATAACCCCGTCAAGATGCGCCTCAAAAATTCCGCAATACTGACGTCTCCACGCAACAGAAACGGTTATACTGCCTATAAAATTCATTTTTTCCCTTAATTCATCGGGTATAGAGCCGTAAAGCGGCATTACTATACGGCAGCCTATAAGTCTTTTGCGCAGAGCCTTAGGCAGAGCGCCCGCAACATCTGCAAGCCCGCCCGACATTGCAAAGGGATAAGCCTCGCTTGAGGCAAATAAAACCTTCATACATTTTCTCCTTTTAAGGTTATTTATAAAACCTGATTTTTCTTTATAAAAAAGCATTTGTCGGGAGTGCCCTTAAGCACCATATTCTCGCTTATAACGGCGTTTTTATCCGCCACAACGTTATTAAGCTGGACTCCCGCGCCTACCGCTGTTTCCTGCATAAGTATGCAGTTTTCCACAACCGCGCCCTTTTCAACCGTAACGCCGCGGAAAAGTATACTGTTTTTAACCGTTCCGTTTATAATACAGCCGTCTGCAATAACGCAGTTTTTAACCTCCGATTTTGTGCCGTAGCGCGTAGGCATATCGTCGCGCGTTTTAGTGAAAATCGGTCTGCCGCTTTTAAAAAGCTGGCGGCGAACATCGCTTTTAAGCAGATCCATACTTGCGTTATAATAAGAATTCATACCGTCGAAAACAGCGGCGTACTCGCTGTGGCAAAAACCGTATACCTTAAGCTTTTTCGTGTTTTCGGCGATTATATCCTTAGTAAAGCTTACCGCGCCGTCGCCGTACCCCTCGGTTACAAGTCTCCTAAGCAGCTCGCGCGAAATAACCAAATAACCGATATCGTAATCCACATTGCCGCTGTTGGGCGCCTCGTCTTGAAGCTCTGTTATTCTGCCGTCCTGCCCGAAAACGGGATAAAGCGTTTCGCCGTTATTTACGGGCGGCGCCCCGTTACGGTAAACAAGAGTTATGTCGGCTCCCTTTTCGGTATGGTATTTAACCGCCGCGCCTATATCCACGTTTGCAACCGTATCCGCCCTGCAAAGAACAATCTGCTCCGCCTTGCAGCGGTCTATATAATCGATGGCTCCGTAAAGCGCGTCTACCGTACCGTTATAACGCCTGATGCCGCTTGTAAGATACGGCGGCAGCAGGTAAAGCCCGCCGTTTTTGCGGTCAAGATCCCAGTACACCCCGTTGCCCACATGGTCCATAAGCGAACGGTAATTTTCTTTTGTGATTATTCCTATGCTTGAAACGCCCGCATTAACAAGGTTTGAAAGCGGAAAATCTATAATACGGTACCTTGCCCCGAACGGAACGGAGGCAAAGGAACGCTTTGACGTAAGCTTTCTTAAAAGATTATCGTTAATATTTGCAAATACTATTCCGGCAACCGCCGAGGTTCTCATAGTACTTCCTCCTCTGCCACATCTTTTGTAATCATTCTGTCCGGCTTTATAATTGCTTTTTTGCCGATCTTAATTTTATCTCCTATAACGGTAATTCCCCAGTTATCCGAGCCGTAAACGGCAGGGTCCTCGCCTATTGCCGCGTCTTCGCCGATTACCGCGTTTTCCGCAATAATGGAATACTTTACCTTAGCGCCCTTTTTAATAACCGCGCCCGGCATTACAAGCGAATACTCAACGTCCGCGCCCTCTTCAACCGTTACGTTTTCAAAAAGCACCGAATAATCAATCCTTCCGTAAACCTCGCAGCCGTCGGTTATAAGCGAGTTTTCAACATCTGCGCTTTCCGAAATATACTGCGGCGGCATACCCGTAGTTCTTGAATAAATACGCCAGTTCTGATCGGCAAGGTTTAGGTCTATTTTCGGGTTTAAAAGGTCAAGATTTGCTTCCCATAAAGAGTTTACCGTGCCTACGTCCTTCCAGTAATCGTTAAAGCGGTAAACCATTAAAAGCTCGCCCGCATTTAACATTGCGGGAATTACGTCCTTACCGAAATCGTTTGAGGAATCGGGTTTTGCCTCGTCCTCGGTAAGGTATTTTTTAAGCTTTTTCCATGTAAATACATAAATGCCCATAGAGGCTAAATTGCTTTTGGGATTTTTCGGCTTTTCTTCAAACTCGTAGATCGTGCCGTCTTCCTTTGTATTCATTATACCGAAACGTGAAGCCTCTTCAAGCGGCACCTCAAGCACGGCGATAGTGCAGGCGGCGCCCGTTTCCTCGTGCTCCTTTATCATTTTCGAGTAATCCATTTTATAAATATGGTCGCCCGAAAGAACCAACACATATTCGGGTTCGTAGCGTTCTATAAATTCAAGATTCTGATAAATGGCGTTAGCCGTGCCCTTATACCAGTTTCCGCCCTGCTGCCCCTGATAAGGCGGCAGAATGTGAACGCCGCCGCTTGTACGGTCAAGATCCCACGGCTTGCCAGAACCCACATAATCGTTAAGCTCCAACGGCTTGTACTGCGTAAGAATACCGACCGTATCTATGCCCGAATTTGCACAGTTTGAAAGCGGAAAATCAATTATGCGGTATTTGCCGCCGTATGGTACGGCAGGCTTTGCTATTTTGGACGTTAAAACGCCCAGTCTGCTTCCCTGACCGCCGGCAAGCAGCATTGCAACGCATTTTTTGCTGTTCAATTCCAACACTCCTGACATATAAATTTTAAAGACCTTACTATATTATTGTACAAGTCCCTTATTTATTACTTTTTTGTTTTTTGGCAGGCGAAAGCTTATAATAGCTTACCGACATAGCCGGTATATCAATAGCCACCGAATTTTCAAAGCCGTGCATCGGAATACTCTCGCTTTTATAAGACTTAACGCCTGCAGGCTCGCTGCCGCCGTATTTGGCGCTTTGCGAACAGAACACGCGCCTGTATGTGCCTTTTTTCGGTATTCCTATACGGTAATTCTCACGCGAGACAGGCACAAAATTGCACACGGTTATTATTTCGTTGCCCTTTTTATCGATACGTCTGAACGAAATTATGCTTTGGGTATTATCGTCGTTGGATATCCAGCCGAAGCCGTCCCATGAATAATCTATCTGCCAAAATTCAGGATTTTTAAGATAAAAGCCGTTAAGCTCCGCAACATATTTCTGCATATTTTTATGCGCGGCGTAATCAAGCAGAAGCCAATCGAGCTGATTTTTATAATTCCACTCTATAAACTGGGCGAATTCCTGCCCCATAAACAAAAGCTTTTTACCGGGGTGCGCCGCCATATATGCGTAAAACGCGCGCAAAGATGCAAATTTCATATCATATTCGCCCGGCATTTTTTCAATCATAGAGCATTTTCCGTGCACGACCTCATCGTGCGAAATGGGAAGAACAAAATTTTCGGAAAAAGCGTAAAAGAAGGAAAACGTAAGACAGTCGTGATTATCCTTTCTGAAATACGGATCGAGCGACATATAGCGGAGCATATCGTTCATCCAGCCCATATTCCATTTAAAGTTAAAGCCGAGCCCCCCGTCGTGCGGCGGCTTTGTAACAAGCGGCCAAGCCGTCGATTCCTCGGCTATCATCATAACCGAGGGGTCCGCCGCGAAAGCTGCGGTATTTACGGCTTTTAAAAATTCAACTGCTTCAAGATTTTCGCGTCCCCCGTAAGAATTGGGCACCCATTCTCCGCCCTGTCTTCCGTAATCAAGATACAGCATTGACGCCACGGCGTCTACCCTAAGCCCGTCCGCATGGTATTCCTTAAGCCAGAAAACCGCGCTTGAAACCAAAAAGCTTTTAACTTCCGGTCTTGCATAATCAAATACAACCGTACCCCATTCCTTATGCTCGCCCTTGCGCGGATCGGCATATTCATAACAGGGCGTGCCGTCAAACCTGTAAAGCCCGAACTCGTCCTTCGGGAAATGCGCGGGAACCCAGTCAAGAATTACGCCGATATTGTTTTCGTGCATTATATCAACAAACTTTTTAAAATCGTCCGGTGTTCCGTAACGCGATGTAGGCGCAAAATAACCCGAAACCTGATAGCCCCACGAGCCTTCGAACGGATACTCGGTTACAGGCAAAAGCTCCACGTGTGTATAATTCATTTTTTTTACATACTTTGCAAGCTCTCGCGCCAGGGTTATATAATCGTATGTATTGCCGCCCTCAAAATGCTTCCATGAGCCTGCGTGCACCTCGTAAATATTTACGGGCGATTCATATATATTTTTGCTTTTTTTCGAAGTCTGCCACTCTTCATCGTTCCACTTATAGCAAGAATTATACAGCTTTGAAGCGTTTGCAGGCGCAGTTTCATAGTGGCGCGCATACGGATCGGACTTTAAAACCGTTCTGCCGTCTCTTCCGGTTACGGCGTATTTATAAACGTCGTAATTCTTAAGACCATTAATTTTCTTTTCCCATATACCGTAACCGATATTTTTCATTATATCGCTCACGGGATCCCAGCTATTAAAATCACCCACAACAGCCACGCTTTCGGCATTCGGCGCCCACACTCTGAACGTTGCGGTGTTTCCCTTTAAAAAGGAGCCGAGATATTTATATGCGTCCTGCGCGCTGCCGGCGGAAAATCTGTTTTTAAATTCTTTCATACTGCACCTCTTTATATCGCCGCAAAAACATTATTTTATCTTGTTTTCTTATTATATCAACTTTTTTTATAGTTTTCAAGTCGTTTTTGTTAAAACTCCGACACACAGGAAAAATTTTCATAGCAATATTTGTTACGTTTCCACAAATATCGACATATATTTGCCAGTAGAACCAAAACGCGGTACGGGATATAAGCCCCGTACCGCGTTTTTTCAGTGAGAATTTAAAAGCGCATTTTTAATTTTTTCGCGTTGCTCGGTATTCTTTTCTTCGGGTGAGAAAAGCGAGGAATAGGAAAAATACACGCACCCTGCCACGCTTCCGTTTTTAATACATTCCGCAGTCTGCCTTGATACCACATCGGTTCCGTTTTCCCATTCTTCCTTATCGGCGGCGGTATCCGACCCCAATTTATATGGTGCCAGCCCCACCTTAAGCTTAACCTTTCCGTTAATGCCGGACAGCTTTACCCACTCTGAAAGCAGCTTTTCAAACCTAAAGCCTTCATCGGGATAATTATACCCGAAATAAAGCTGCGGTATTATTTCGTCTATGTATCCGCTTCTTATCCATTCTTTAACGTCGGCGTAGAATTCCTCATAATTTTTGGTGACGGAAGCCGCGGGGCTTACCGTGAATTTTATATCCTTATTTACGTATTTTACCGCGTTGTAACACCCTTCAACCATCATATTAACATTGGCTCTGCGCCAATCGTCTAAGGCTAACGGGTTATCGGTGCCGGCGCAGTATTTTTCGTAGCTTGCCTTATCAAATTCAGCGTCGGTCGCGGGGTAAAAATAATCGTCGATATGTACGCCGTCAACGTCATATTTTTCAAGAATTTCCTTAACACCGTTTATTATAAGCTCCCTTACCTCGCTTTCAGCGGGGTTAAGGTAAATTCCCGAATACCTGATTACGTTTATGTCATTTTCCGGATTATCGTCCTTAAGCCATTTGTAAGCAGGGCTTAAGGCAGGCAGTTTTTCAATATCCCCGGAAGATGAAAGCACCCTGTAAGGGTTAAGCCATGCGTGTACCTTTATACCGTTTTCACGGCATAGGTTAAGCGCATAAGCGAATGCGTCGTAATCAAGCCCCTGCGCCGCGCTTATCAAAGGAAAATACGAAGACGGAAAAAGCGAATCGCAATAAGCTCTTATGTGTATATAAACCTCGTTTATACCAAGCTGTTTAAAGCCCTCAACCGCGTTTTGAAACTCTGCCTTAAAGCCGTTTTCGCTTTTAAGCATTGCATTTATTTCACTGAACGATATCCACACGCCGCTTGAAGCCGTATTTTTAAATTCCGTGCTTTCATACTCCTGCTTTTCGGAGCTGTCGCTTTCGGGCGGCCTTACGCAGCCCGAAAGCAGTATAAGCATAAATACAATTAAAACAGCAATTGCTTTTTTCATTTTCCGCCTCCGTAATAAATTATTTAACCGTTTTATAGCTTACGGTAATTTCACCTGCGGTAAGCCCTTCGTCGCTCTCGGCAGTAAGGTAAAATTCGTTCGCACCGTAAATGTGCGGTATTATTTTCACCGTGTTAAGCGCACCGCAACCGCAATCGGAGCTTTTGCCCGAAAGCCTTAATCTGTCAAGGCTTTTTCCGTTTATGTATATATCTGCGTATCCGTTTGACGATAAGGACGCCGTAACGCTGCCGATCAGCTTTTTTGAAGCAATACTGCCGAAATCAAGATGTGCGGTCGTAAATCTTGAGGTAAAGTTTTTTTGGCTTGCCGTAATATCCGTACCGACATAACGCATATCTGTATCGGTATTACCCGAAAGCCGCGCGGTGTAAAACACCTGATTATCGCTGCCCACGCAAAAAAGCAGTAATTTCCCCTCTGATACCGCAGCGCCCTTAACCTTTATATTTCCGAAGTCCCAATAATACCAACAGGGCTCGCCCTTGGCGTTATATTCCATTATAACCGCTTTTTCTTCCATAAACAACATATAATATTTCCCATAGACAACGGCAAACGAATAGCCGTAATAAATATTTGCGTTATTAAGCAGCGGCGTTACGGCTTCGGAAAGCGCTTCTGCCTTAAACGTGCTTGTGTTTAGCCTGTAAATCACATTATCCGTGCCGAGCCATACGGGACTTCCCTCAAATAACGTGCATACGTTAGGGTTTTTGCCACCTATATTGCAGTTAACCTTTTTTACGGTAAACGTATCTCTTCTGTAAAATTGCGTATCGTCGTCTGCAAGCAGAGCGTTTGTGTTTATTACGGCGCCATTCTTAACATAAACCGAATACACGCCGCTTTTTTTGTAAACAAGCACGCCGCCCTTATACGGTAGCAGCGCTTTAATTTCCTGATCGTTCTCGCCTACGTTAACCGAGGAATTACAGGGAAAATACAGTGGATTATCATACGAAACCGAAAATATCTGCGAACCGCTGCCGCCCGAAACAATAAGCTTTGAACCGGAGCCTGTGCAGGCAGTCCATACGGTATTATGCTTCGTATCGGTATCAGCCTTTTTTTCGGCGGTAACGCATATGTTGTTTTCGTGGTAAAGGTTCATCATAGGAACGGGATAATCGCTGTTATCCGCTCCCGTAAAATAAATTATTCCCTTTTCCCTGTCTATATTAAGGGTTATATCGGCATTGTAAAGCTTTTGGGTACTGCTTGTGCCCGTTACCAGCCATTCGGTGTACTGGCTTGCGCTTATATAAACCCTGCACTTTACCGTGTTATCCGATAAATTTGAAAATGGCAGTTTAAAGCTTGAAGAATGCCCGTCCGAGGTATAATACGCCTTGAAATAATTTGTAAGCATATTCATAGATTCAAGCACCGCAGGCTGATCCGTATACGCAAGCTTTGAGGCTGTCGCCTCCTCGTAACGGTTGCCTCTGCCGTTAATAGAAACAACGGGAATATAAAAATTATTTATGCTGTTCCATTCGGTTCTGTCGGCGGAAATTTCATACATATCGGTAATCTTATCTGAAGTATTATACAAATCATATCTTGTAATCAGTGCAAAAACTCCGCCGCCGTTTACGGGCTTTCCGGTAAAAAACAGTATGTTCCGCGGCACATAAAAGTTTTCCGATGTGACACGGTTAAACAGAAGATATCCGGCAGGTGAGCTAACACCCGAAGCGTCTATTAAAAAGATATATATATAACAATGCGCGTCGGCTTCGCACAATTGAAAATAAGCTATTTTATTTTCCGAGCCGTCAACCGTAACCGTGCAGTCCGTTACGTGATAGGTGCGGTATTCATCCGTGGTGCAGTCCGGGTTTATTATAGCATTGCCGGAGTTTGAGCTTATACCGGGTCTTGAGGTAAGGCGGCCGTCCTTACAGTACATATTAAGTGCATCGCTAAGCGGTTTTCCGTCCTTAAGCGATCTTTTGTCAGCGTAGTCCGCTCCGCCGGAAAAATCCCTTATATTAAATGCTTTTTGCTCGGTTTTATTAAGTGAAGTAAATTTCATAGCCGTCACCAAAGCTCAGGTATCGGCAAGGTATCCTCTGTTACCGAAATACCCCTCAGCGCCTTTGCCCGTTTCGCGGCGTAAAGCTGTGTAAACACGCCGTTTTTGCCGTCGTCCCCGACAGTGAGCGATAAAAGCATTGCAGCGCCGCAGACAAGCGCGTCGACAATACAGGGCGCCGCGTTTATTTCAGATGTAAGCGAAGCTAAAGCCGATTCACCCAAATCAAGCAGAATTTGGTTTATTATTTCAAGCGAGCCTGCCGCAAACGTTTCTTCATCTGCGGGGTCGCCCACGCTTCCCGAATATCCGAGCAGCACCATAGCCCTGTTATATATATCATATCCCTTCATTCGGTATATCCTCCTTAACGTCTTCGCTTAAAAGTCCGCCTATATCGCGTATAATTCCGTCGGGCATACGCTCAAGGAACTGGGTGCGGTCAATAATGCCCTTTTCATAAAGCGCAAGCAATGTATTAAGACAATCGCGGTCGCTGTATACGGAGCCGGTGCCCACGTCTACCCTTGAATTTATTATAAGGCTTTTGCACCTGTCGCCGTCAAACGGCATATATCTTGTGCCGTTTCCGTCGTGCAGCTTTATTTTGCGTTTTCCGTAACAGGTAACCCAAAAGTCCGCCCATATACGGGAAAGCTCCTCGGCAAAGGCGTAAAATCTGTTTTTTAACATTTGCAGCGGCATTACGGCGGCGTTTCGCATTGTAATAAGCGCGGTAGCGTTGTCCGCACGGCTGTCGCCGAGCGCCACCTCGTTGGCTCCGCTCTGCGTCAAGGTGTTATCTATAAGCGACTGCACGCCGCTTTCAAAGTTTTTGCTGAAATCTGGCGGCGCCACATATTTTACCGCGCCGTTAACGTCCTCGTTGCTGCCGTAAACCTTTATTATCTGCCCCGGTTCGTTTGTGATGCCTTCGGGTACGGTATCGCCGTTTATAACCATCATCGGCATACCGGTAGTCATTGCCGACCACACGCTTGCGGTGATCATACGGTTAATGGCTATCTGGTTCGGTATAAGATATGTAATTTCACTTTCGCCGTAAATAATACCCTCGCGCTTTTCCCAATTAAAAAGCGCTATCGGGTAAAGCCGAAGTCCCGTTTCAAACGTCCTGCGCACAACGGCATGCTCGGTCACCTTTACACCTTTAATTATATATGTCCCGTCGGGCTTATATTCCTTATAAAGCTTTGTTAAAACCGTTACCTTTCCGTTTTCCGCGTCTTCGTTTATCGCGCTTACCGTCATACCGCCCGCATTAAAACGCCTTGCCTCGCGTATAACCTCGTCCTTTTCGCGCCGGCTTGAAATAATTATATAAGGCTGTGCCTGCACGTCCGAAATATAAGGATCGGCAAAAAACACGTTTTCAATATCTAAGACCTCGCAGGCAATATCGCCCTTTACGGGCACCTTTTTCTCTGCGTCGGCATACAGCCCAGTTTTAACGGTCGGGTCCCAATAGGTGTATATTACGCCGGTTCCCGTAACAAAGGCGTTTCTAAGCGCCCTTTCATGCAGTGAATTAAGCCCCACTCGCTCGGCTGTGATATTGTAATAATCGCCAAGCGCCGTCATAACCGTATTTATTTCGCCCGTTTCGCCGCCGGCGTTTTCGGTTACGGGAATACCCTCTGCCGAAAAAGAAACCGAAAGCGGCTCGCTTAATATCTGCGACATTTTAAAATCGCCTATACGCTTAATTATGTTGTGCCTTACAAGAGGTCTTTCGTTTCCGCACTTAGCGCCGTACCATTGATCGCCTATATAAAACCTTTCGTTTATACGTCCCTGCTCGTATATTCCGCGCTTACCGAGCGATGCCTTAAAATCCGCCGCCTCGCGGTATTCTTCAAAAATTTCAAAAGGTGAATTATTCAAATTCCTGCCTCCTTAATATATTAAGTACAGGGGGAAAGTATCCCCTCTCCCCCTGCTTTATGCCGTTATCAGGCAACGGTAACCTTTGCAACCGAAGAATCAACGCCGGCTATGCCGTCGGTTATAACCCTTACAAAGTAGTAATAGGTTCCTGCGGTAAGGTCTGTCGGTATAGTCATCGAGGCAGTATTGGCTCCGCTTACCTTAACCGCCTGACCGCCGTTCTTATCCTTGCAGCTGTACCACTGGTAGGTAAGCGTGCCGGTGCTTGTTGCGGTAACCGAAAGGCTGCCGGTTATACTGCCTGCACTCACGCTTTTATCGGAAGGCTGTGAAGAAATCGTAACAGCAGGTGAAAGCCATGCCCATACCGCGTCAAGACCGCTCTTGTTTACAAAAATATCGTAATAAATACGGTAATCAAACTTGTAAGCGTCGGCGTCTATGTTCTGTTCGGGGGTGAAAATTCTCATTTTTTCGGTTTTCTTAACAAGATGCGCCCCTCTCTTCGGGCATACAAGCATATATACCTCGCGTGCGCCGGAAGTCGGTGTAAAGCCGCCCGCTTCCGCCTTGTTAAAGGTGTATGCCGTTTTCATACGCTCGGAAACCACCGGTATAATAGCAACGCCGTTTATTGATTTTACTCTTAACGTAATATCGCCCTGCTTAAAATCAGATACGGTGATCATACGCGAAATTTCAGAGCTGTTCTGTAAAGCCGCAAACATATAGCTGTCAACAAAAGCAACCAGCTCCTCGTCGTACCCCACAACCGACTGCACCTCGTTAATAAGCTTGCAAAGCGCCTCGTAGGGCTTTGCGGTATTACCGTTTATAAGGTTAGAGCGTGTAGCCGCAAGACCCGCAAGCTTTGAAATAACGTAAGCGTCGCATTCGGGCACTACCTTTGTGCGTACATATTCTCCGAGTATCTTACCCGCAAGGTTTGCAATACCGGTCTCGCTCATATCCTCGCGGTCTATCTGCAGGGAGCGCGCACGGTCCATTTTCATAGTGTAAGAGGTGTTTGCAACGGTGATTGCACCCTTTGTAAAGCCTGTATCGCGGTCATAATCCGCAAGTCCCTGAAAATCAACATCGGGGATTATAACGGTTTTGGCGCCCACGAATTTTGTAGCCAGCGCGTTATCGGCAAAAAAGCCGGTTGCGCTTTTCTGTGCGAACATTTTATCAAGCTCGCTTGAATATTTAGTTGCGTTTTCAATTGAATTTATAGCCATAATTTATTTCTCCTGTAATTTAATATTTTTTTATTTCCAAAGTCCCTTTAAAAACTCTGCCGCTTCGGGATCGGTGCCGTAGCCGCGGTCAGTCTGTGAGCCTATACTTAAATTTTCGGCGCTCCTTTGCTTTTCCGCGGCAATTGCAGCCTCGCGCTCTGCTAAACGGCGGTATCTCAAATACTCGTCAAGCAGCAGCGTGCCCTTAAGCCTTGAATCCTCTACCACCTTTTCGGGCAGGTCGGATATATTCTTGATTTCGGGAAATTCCTTTTTAAGCTCGGCAAAGCCGTTATCCTTTTCATTGCTGTTTTCAAGTTTCATAACATACTCTGCCATTTCCGCGTTGCCGCCGCATTTCTCCGCAAGCTCGCATTTTCTTTTTTCGTGCATATTCTTTGCAAGATCGCTTATAAAAGCCGTTACGCTGCGCCCGTTTTCCGCGGCTATGCCCTTAAGCGCCTCGTAATCGTCGGCTATCGCCTCGAATTTAAGCCCCTTTTGTGCCAGTCTTGCCGCTTCATCAAGCTTTAGCTCTTTAATTTCCCTGTTATATTTTACCGGAACGAATATTTCCTCGACATTTTTCGGTGTGGTATCCTCCTTTGCCGCCGTTTCGGTTTCGTCGCCGCAGGGTAGCGCGGTGTTCTTAACTTCTGCGTTTTCCAAATTCATTCTTTCCTTTCAGTACTACGGCTGCATTGTTCCGTCGTAGTTTAAAAAATTCTCATATTCCTTTTTAAGCCTTTCAAGCTCAGGGTCTGTTTGTTTCGGGCTTTCGTTTTTTACCGCCTTTACGGGCGGAACGTATACCGTTCCCCATATAAAGCCGAACAAAAAGGCCGCCAAAGCCGATATTAAGCTTACTAAAATAATCATATATCCCAGCCTCCCGTTAAATCCGAACCGCTGATAGCGGCTTTTTTTTCTTCCTTATCCTCGTCCTCTTTTTGCGGATGAAAGTGTTTCACGTCCTCAAAGGCGTAACGCATGGCGTCGCATAAATGGTTATTGCTGTCCTTCGGGTTTTTAACGCCGTTTTCCCCTGCCCTGTCTTCATACACATAGGAAGACAGCTCGCGTATCATATCGGTACAGTCGGGGTTTACGGTTATTCTGTATTCGTTAATTGCGGATATGCCGTTTAAAATGCTGTCCCGCCCTTTTACAGACGGCGTTATTCTGCCTATGCCGAGTCTTCTCAAATCGTCGTTGGATTTAGGCTCGGCGCAGTCTGCGCGTATTCGCTCCTTTGAAAAGCCCATTTCTTTAATTTTTGCCGCTATATCGCAGTTAAGCATACGCTTTTTGCAAAACTCGCAATAGATATACATTTCCTTGTCGATCGGGTTTGCCATAAATCCCACAAATCCCGTAGGGTCGTTCGTGTACCCGTAATCAAGCCCGAAAAAGCTCTTCCATTTATACTCCTCTACCTTTGGTATCTGCTTTTTTCCTACCGTCCAGTTTTCATATACAAGACCTTCGGATATACCCCAGTTTCCAAGCCCCGCAACCTCATATTTGCGAGGATTTGTAAGCCGCATTCTTTCAAACACGGCGCGGTCGGTTTCGTCCAAAAATTCGTTTATTAAATAATTGGTTGAAAATGCCTTAACATCGGGGCTTTTTTTATCGAAAAATCTTTTTTTAAGCCAGTGCGCAGCACTCCAAGGGTTAAAGGTAATGGTGGTTTGCTTGTAAAGCGGCGGCGGTACGGTGCCGCGCGGAACCGAAAGGTCAAGCTTGTCAAAATCAGCCTCGCTTGATATTTCAAACGCCTCTTCAATCCAAACATAGTTTAAATAACCGTTCGGCACCGTGGCAGAGGCAAGTTTCAAAACATCGTCAAAGCCTCTGAAAATTATTTTTTGCCCCGTGGGTATATAAACCATTTCAAGCGGCGAAACCGTGTTTTTCCAAAGCTCTGTTACGTTAAGCCTTTCCTGCGCCCATTTAAGCTGTGCAAAGGTGCTGTCGCGGTGTGTGTTCATAACCTGCCGTACCACAAGCAAATTACTGTTTGGGTATTTCATCAGCCTGTATATGAAATTAAGCGCCGCGGTAGAGGATTTTTTAGAACCCTTGCCGCCCTTGAGTACCCTGTAACGCTTTTTACAGTTCCAAAACTCATCATATCCGCCGCCTATTATTTCGGATATCTTAATTTCCGACGTCGTCTATTATCACCACCGCTCTGCCGTTAGCGGGTTTTTCGCCCTCTTTTTCGCTTACGATAGAGCGCAGCTCTTTTATTGCGGCAAGATCGCCGCCCGCCGCCTTTTTATAAAGCGCAATCATTACCGCGGTCTTTCTTGTGGGGTTTTTAATCACATACCCCTCGTCTGTAAGCGACTGTGCCTCCGCGTCTGACAGCCTTTCGTTAAGCAGCGATTTCATTGTTTTGTAAAGCAGCTTATCGTTCTCTCGCATTTTTAATCCCTCCCGGCAAGACAGATAATACCACATAACCGCACCGACATTCACCGTCATAATAATTACCTGCTGCAAAAAGCAGAAAAAGCGGCCTTGATTTTGCATAAACAAAATCAAGGTCGCCTTTTTGCGGCTTGACGCTATTTAAAGTCCGCTGAAAACCCTTATGGCTTTTTTAACATTTTCCTTCATAGCGGCTTTGCCGTCAAGAAGCGCGTCGTGAAACTGCTTATAGCTTTTCCCGGAAACCGCCTCGCCGCCTGCCGCCGCCATATAGGTGTAATAATTTACCTTTCTTACCCCGCGCTTTATAACCTCGCGGTAATCCCGTTCGCTTACTCCCGATCCGCCGTGCATAACTATCGGCACGGAAACAAGGCTGTGAATTTTTGAAAGCCGCTCAAAATCGAGCTTGGGCTCCGCTTTATAAAAGCCGTGAGCCGTACCGAACGCGCAGGCAAGCGCGTCTATACCGGTATCGTTTACAAATTTAACCGCGGCGTCAGGCTCCGTATAGACCGAGGCTGCCGCCTCTCCGCCCTCGCGGCTGCCCATAGAGCCGATTTCCGCCTCAACCGACGCACCGTATTTAAGCGCTTCCTTTACGGCAATGCGGGTGTTTTCGGTATTTTCCTCTGCCGAAAGGCATGAGCCGTCGTACATAACCGAGGTAAAGCCAAGTGTAAGACCCTTTTTTATGTAGTCAAGGTCGGTGCCGTGGTCAAGATGAACGCACACAGGCACGCTTGCCTTTTTTGCAAAGTGCAGCATAACCGGCGTTATGTCCTCCATTTTGCAAAGTCCCATTTCCTCGTGAACCTGAGCGTGCATAAGAATAACCGGTCTTTGCAGCTCCTCCGCCGCGGCTATAACCGCCTCCGCGCTTGTCATATTCGGCGTGTTAAAGGAGCCTATCGCGCATTTATTTTCTTCCGCCGACTTCAATATTTCCTTAAGAGTAACTAACATTTAAAATTCTCCTTCAAAAGCTTCTTTATCCGTAATAAAGCTGAATTTTACCGCCGTAACGGCGCTCTCTCCGCCCTTTAAAAAGCGCAGAGTACCGTTTTTCCGCATAACGTCACGTCCGTCGGGCGTGCAGTTTCCGGGCTCAAGCCCCAGCACATAATCGCGCTTTCCTATCATTTTCCATTCGGTAAGGCAGGGCAGCTGCTCCTTTTTATATTCCAGAATAACGCCCTTTCCGATTTCCGCGTTGTATATACCCGCCACCGAAATACCGCCGTTTTCCTTTGTATCGTAATAATAGCAGCATTCCTCGTAATCGGACTGCGGTTTATCCATAATAAGAGCCTTTTCAATACTTTCCGCGGCATGGGCGTTGCGAGGCGTAACGCCGTTGTTGGGTATTTTAACAATACTGCCCTTATTAAGCAGCGGATAGCCCATATTGCAGTGGTAAAGTATCATATAGGGCGTCTCCGTCTCCCCCTCGTTTATAACAGTATCCTCAAGTGCTATGCTGTTTTCGGAATACGAAAAGAAATATTTTCTTTTAAGGGTAAGCTTTCTGCCGAAAATCACCGAATCGTTTACCGTAAGCATTACGGTAAGACCGTTTTCGTCCTCAAGCACCGCGTCAAGGCTTGACGGCGTGTTTGAAATTGTACCGTGCAGCGGCAGGCTTTCTCCCATATCCTCGCAGGGCGAGCCGACGGCGGTAAGACCGCAGGTTGTAAAAAATCCCGCGGTAAAGGACTTTAAAAAGCCTGTGCCGATATTATCGTAATACTGCGGGGGAACATATCCGCAGGCGGAAAAGTATCCCATATTGTCGCCCTTAAAGCTTACGCGCGAAATATCTCCCGCGCGGTCAAGCGATACCCATATTTCAAGTCCCAAACCGTTGCGTATATATAAAAACCGCATACCGCCGCCCCTGCCGTTTTGCATGGTATATTGCTCTGCTCCGCGTATTTGCAGGGGATCTCCCACATATTCAAGCATCTAAATTCCTCCCAAGCCTTTTATCGCCGAATAAAAACCGGCGTATTTTTTGTAATATCCGGAATATATTTCCGCGTTTTCGGGGTTTGGATAAAACACCCTGCGCACAGGCGACATTTTTTCCGCCGCAGTCTCAATATTACCGTATATTCCGATTGCCGCGCCTGCAAGGGCCGCTGTTCCTGCCGCGCCGACCTGCGGAGCGTTAAGAGCAGTAACCGCTTTTCCTAAAATATCGGCTTTTATTTGCAGCCATATATCCGAGGTAGCTCCGCCGCCTGTAGCCCTTATTTCATTTACCTTGCCCGAAACACTTTCCATTTTTTCAAGATTAACCCGCATTTCATAGGAAGTTCCCTCCATAAGCGCGCGGTAAATATCGTATTTGGTCGTTTCAAGGGTTATGCCTGCAAACGCCGCCTTTGCCGCGCTGTCCATATACGGCGTTGCCGCGCCTGCAAAATGCGGCAGAACAAGAATGCCCGAAGGCTTACGCGGCGCTTTTTTATCAAGCAGGGCATAAACGCTTTCGCCGTTTTTAAGCGCAGCTTCGCATTCTTGCTCGGCAAAGCTGTCCCTAAACCATTTAAGAACCGCGCCGCCCGTAAAGGAAAGGGCATAGCAGGCGTATTTATTATTATAAAACGGAACCACCGAATAGCCGTCACGGTAAAAATCAAAGCTCTGCGGCGCTTCGTTTAAAACCGCGGGGATACATTCAACCGTGCCTATGCCGTCCATCACGCGGTCGCTTTCAAGCACGCACGCGCCAAACATTGCCGCCACCTGATCGTGACAGCCGTTTATAATTTTAATATCATAGCTTATTCCGAGCGGCCGTTTTATATCTTCCTTTATGCTGCCGGCATAACTTCCCGCGGGAACAGGCTTTGACATAAGCGATATATCAACCCCCGCCGCCTTGAATATTTCTTTGCACCAGCATTTATTTCTTATATCAAACGCGCCCGTGCGAGCTGCAAGGGAATAATCTATCTGCGCCCTGCCCGTAAGCAGATAAACGATGTAATCCTCGCCCAAAAGAATACGTTTTGCCTTTTTGAAAGCGTCGGGCAGATTGTTTTTAAGCCACATAATTTTGCTTATGCTGTACATCGGGTGCGGCCGCGTACCCGTTAAAGCGCTTATATGCTCCTCTCCTAAAGCTTCGCACAGCAATCGGCACTCCTTAGCTCCGCGCGGGTCGGTATAAAGCATAGAGGGGGCTAAAATATTATCATTTTCATCAAGCAGCGCGAATGTTTCGCCGAAGCTTGTAACGCCGAGCGCGTCGATACGGTGCTTTTCCGCCGCCTGTCTTAACAAGGAAAGCACGCCCGAACGCACATCGCAAAAATCTATTTCGTGCCTGCCGTTTTTTCTCGATACGCCGTATTCCGTATAATATGTATCAAGCAGCTCGGCATTTTCGTTATACAGCGCTATTTTGCAGCCGCTTGTTCCTATATCAAGTCCGCCTACCGTCATAGCTATCCCTCTATGCTTATAACGTCATATCCGAGGTAGGTTCCGAGTGCCTCCTCCAATACCGCTTTCAGATGCCCGTTTGCAACGGTGGTATGATGCTTAAAGCCGCCGCGTGCCAAACGGATAAGCTTATCCTGAAGTCCGTTTATATGCGCGACTCCGGCGCAGCCGAAATAATCCTTTTCAATATCGTCGCCCGTAAACTCGCCCTCGCTGAAATAAACGGTTATTTTGCCGTCCTCGGTCTTGCAGTTTGAATATGTCATCGGAAAAGCGGCAATTCTGCCCTCGTTTGTTCCCCAGCCGCTGCCCTTATCGGTTTTATCAAACATTTTGTGCGAGGTTACGGTACCCCTGGCAGCCATAAGGCTTTGCGCAGTAGAGCCGCAGTGGAACAGTATTACCTTATCGGGGTCGATTCCGTAGTTGTTGTTCCAGTCAAGGCAGGCAGCGGGACCCTCTGCCGCCAATGACAGTGCCCTCATAGTTACCGCCGAGCACATATCTATTTCGCAGGAACAGGTAATTCCGCGGTCGTTAAGCTCGCTTACAAGCACGCACGGGCATACTCTCAAATATGTTTCCATTTCGTTCCAGCAGCGCAGCGCCACCGCGTCAAGGCGGTATTCCTCTATGTATTCGTCAATAACAACGCTGATTTTTGCCAGAATATTTTTCTTTTCTTCGGGAACGGCGGAAAAATCGGCATATTTAATAAGCGATTCTTTTTTTGCAACAACCGCCGCCTCGCCGTCCGCCTTGGCGCGCACCTTTTCAATAAGCTCGGATAAGTCGAAGGATTCTACGTTTATTCCGTGTCTCTGCATTGTAACCTCATCAAAGCGCACGGTTTTAAACGCGGTGGTACGCGCGCCTATACAACCGAGGTTAAACCGCCGCATACCGTTTACTACCCGACATACCGCCGCAAAGTCACGCAGATTTTCCGCAAATTCGGGTGACAGCGGATGAACGACATGGGGCTTCATTACGGTAAAGGGTATTTTATACTGCGAAAAAACGTCCGTAACGGAAAATTTTCCGCAGAACGCGTCGCGCCTGCGGGCAAAATCCATTTTGCCTATCTCATCGGGGTATGCCTGCATAAGTATGGGAACGCCTGCGTCCTGAAGAGCCGTAACAGCCCCGTTTTCATCAACAAAAATAGGCATACAAAGTATTACACCGTCATATTCGCCCCTGTGGCTTTCAAGCCATTCGGCGTAAATTCTGCCTTCGGCGCGGGTTTCAACGGCGCCGTAACGGGTGGCGTCTTTATCCATAATAAGATAATTAAAGCCCGCGTCGGTTACCGCCTTGACCATATCCTCGCGTGCGCTTTCAATAAGCTCCGCCGGCATAAAGCCCCGGTTTCCGAAATAAAGCGCAAAGGTTTGTTTTTTCATAAAAATCCCTCCGTATTTTTTACTTTAATTTTAATGATAACGGTGTTATAATTAAAGATAAATTTATCCCTTAAATAGTAAATTTGTCCGCAAGGAGCGAATTATATGTCATTTTTCAATACCGAACAGCTTGAACAGCTTATGATATCCTTTTATCTTATATCGGGCATTCGCTTTGTTCTTTATGACAGCGAATTTAAAGAGATAATGTCGTTCCCTAAAAACGACTGCGAATTTTGCAGCCTTATGAAATCCAACTGCAATACGCGCCGCAAATGCGCCTATGCGGATAAACGCTCCTTTAACAAATGCAGGGAAAGCGGCAGGCTTTATATTTATAAATGTCACGCAGGACTGGTTGAGGCGGTAATGCCGCTTTATGAAAACGAAAAAAATATCGGATATCTGATGCTCGGTCAGATATCCGATAATAAAAATAACAACACGCTGATAGAAAAAATAACATATTGGCAGGAAAAATACGGCTTTGATACCGAAACACTTAATACAAGCATACAAAGCATCACATATAAATCAACCGAGGAAATTTATGCGGCGGCAAAAATAATGGAAGCGTGTACCTGCTACATAGCCTTTAAAGAGCTGATTGAGCCTGAGGAAAGCCGCACATTCAAGGCGGCAAAGGCGTATATCGATAAAAATTTATCCGCCGACCTTGACATTGCCGATATTTGCAAAGAATTATCGTTGGGCAGAACAAAGCTTTACGATATTTTTAAAAGGGAAGCAAATACCGGGGTTTCCGAATATATAAACCGACGAAGGCTCCACAAAGCTAAGTCGCTCCTTAAAACCACCGATATGAGCATACCCGAAATAGCAAGCGCGGCGGGGTTTAACGATTATAACTATTTCAGCCGCGTATATAAAAAGCGTTACGGCAAGGCGCCGAAGTTTTACAGGAAAAAATAGGTACCGCTTTATAATATAAAATCCGCCCCGATATTATTTCTCCGTTTTTATTTTAATATCGCCCGTGGCGGTCCTAATTTCGCACTTACCGCCGGCTGCCGTTTCGGGGACATCTACGCTGCCGGTGCCGGTATCGGTAATAAACACCTTACCGGTAAGCAGGCTGCCGCTTACATTACCCGTACTCGTTTTTACATACAACTCTGCGGCGTCACACCCGTTAAATTTTACATCACCCGTGCTTCTTTTAACCGAAAGCTTATTTTCGGCAATCACACGATTAAGAGCTATTCTTCCCGTGCTTCCGCTTGAAATTATGTTTTGGCATGAAATATCGGTTAAACCCGCTTCGCCGGTAGATACGCCTACCGTTATATCGCCGCTGCATACTAAATTTGAAACCGTAACCGTTCCCGTGCTAACAGAAAGGTCGAGTGCTCCGGCAGACGTATCCTTTACGCAGATATTTCCTGTGCTTGTTTTAATTTTAACCGACTCCTGAGCGGCGGCAAAAAAATCGACATTGCCCGTACTTAAAGAAATATCGGCGCTTTTAAATGTAATATTCTTCGGTATTTCAATATTTCCTATGTCACCGCGAACATACAGCGTGCCGTATTCCGTTTCAGGCAGATAAACCGTTATATTAGGCGAACCGAAATAAAACCCGATATAATCATACCAAGACTTAGTATCTACCGTCTTAATTACAAGGGTATCATCTTTAACGGAAACCGAGTGCTTTGCATTTTCTTCCTCATAACATTCCACTCTGCATTTTTCGTCCTCGGACATTGCAAATACAATATCGGCGGTATTGTCCGTAAACGATATATTGCCGAACGCTTCGCCTATCTCATATTTATTTGTTTCGTATCCCACCGTTGAAAGCTTTGAAAAATCCCATTTAAGCGTCGTCATTAAACCCGCAAAAAGACTGCATCCGCCAAGCACAAGAAAAGCCGCTGTTATAAGCCATACCTTTGTTGCTTTCTTCATCTCGCTTCCTCCTTTTTGATAAAGCAATTCTTTACCCATATAGCAAATTTTTTAGTAAGCAGCAAAATACCCTTTGTTGCCTGCAAACAACCGAAGAACATAAAAACAGAAAGCCCCGCGCAAACAATTCCGGCGGAAAGTACGGCTATACCCGCCGCACCGCTGCCGCCTGCGGCAAAAACAGCGCACATCGGCACACCGGCGGCGGCACAAACGGCGAGTGAAGCAAAAACCGACCAGAAGGACGCTATTACCGACCACACCGTAACGTAAAGCGCAAAAATAACGGCGGCTGCGGCAACGCCTAAGGAAAGCCATATCGGAGAACCAAGTGCCAAAAGCACTGTCTCCCACGCCTTAAGGCGCCTTTTCGGCTTTATCCTTTCCTTTGCAATTTTCGCAAGCGGAATATCGGCTACCGTCTGCCTTACAATTTCATTAACGGAGCCTGCCGCCGCAACCGCTTCCTCCTCGGAAAGTCCTTCCTCTATCCTGTCGTCAAGCATTTCGCCGTAAAATGTCAGCCGCTCTTCAATATCGGCCTGCGGCAATCCTGATAAACCCTTGCGCAGCCCGTCAAGAAATTCCTGTTTATTCATTTCCGTTATCCTCCTTGGTTACAAATTTATATATTGATAAAATTTCCTTCCATTCGTCCTTAAACTCCTCAATACGTTTAAGCCCTTCCTCGGTAATGCGGTAATACTTCCTAAGTCTGCCGCCGTGCTCCGCAGTGCGCACCGTCAGCATATCCGCCGTTTCCAAACGTTTAAGAATGGTATATAGCGTAGATTCGGAAAGCTCAATATACGGCTTCATATCCTTTATTATCTTATAGCCGTACGAATCCTCGCTCTTTATAGCTGCCAAAACGCATACGTCCAAGAGGCCCCGTTTCAACTGACCGTCCATATTATACCTCCTTTTGCGTAATACATCATATCACGAAGTATCAATTTTGTCAACACCCTTTTAAGAAATTCAACGTGAAAAATTAAAACGTGTCTCAACTGTGCATTGAGTCACGTAACTTAAAAAATTGTCCAAAGAGCTATAATTTTGATAGAAAACCGCTAATGGAAAGCAGTTCCTGATTTAGGGGCATTTCTGCTCCCCAACAAAGACCGAAACGCGCAGCTTATAAATTTAAAATAATTATTCTGCGCTTAATTCCGAAAAAAGCTTTACGACCAGTTCCACTTTGACCTCCGTGAATATCAATTTACTATTACTTATCATACCACGTACATACCGTTTTTTCAACCAAACCAATGACCTTTAAGGAGATTCATACTTAGTGTAAAATAAATGTAGGAAAAAAATAGTACAAGAGTATGCCAAAATGTGTTTTAATAAGGTTGAACGACCCAAAACACTAAGGAGGCATGCTCTTGTGAAAAACAGTATAACACAGATAACGGAAGATTTCATCAAAAAAATCGGAGAAATATTCAAAGAAAGTGAAAAACTTTACGAGACAGAAGAAAAAATCAAATTGCAAACGCAAAATTTAGCAACAAGCCTTGTGGAGCTCTTTATTGAGCAGATAGATAATGAAATGTTACAGGATAAGAAAAAGAGAAAAGCAGAGGGCTATAGCGTTGAAAGACGCGGAGACAGAAGAAGCATATTGTTTTCTTACGGTCAGGTTGAATTTGGACCAATGTCAATAAATTGGACAGTAAAAAAGGGAAATTAAAAAAGAGATAACTCAGCCTGGTTAGGAGATAAGCCGTTATTATGGGAATGAGGTCTTAAAGAATTATAAAATCCGTTGATGTATTGGAATAAGGCAATATTTAATTCATCAAAAGAAGAATAAGATCTTCTGTTAACCTCTTCCTTTTTCAAGTACTTGAAAAAGCATTCCATGACAGCATTATCATAAGGATGTCCTTTGGCGGAAAAAGACTGAATCATATTCAGATTATCCGTCTCGGAAATCTATCTTTAATATACTCTGCAAACATTTTCTGTGTTAGTTTTAAAAATTTTTTCCTTCTGTGATATTTTCATTTTTAAGAAATTTTTCACATTCAACCAGTGGGAGGATCTTTGAAAAATAAAATCCCTGCATCATATCACAATTTATTTTGTCGAGAAAATCTGCTTGTTCCAAATTTTCAACTCCCTCACAAAGAATCTTTGCGCCGGACTCATGCACAAGTGTTATTATATTTGAAAGCATAGTTTGCCGCCTTTCAGATGTGCAAGAGGCAATAAATTCTCCATCGATTTTTACTAAATCAATTTCATTATCATATAAGTCGGCAAAAGACGAAAATCCCGCTCCCATATCGTCAATCGCTATTTTAAAGCCTGCTCTGCGGCATTTGCTGATATTTTCCGAAACCGCCTGTGAATTCTCAGCAATTGAATCTTCGGTTATTTCAAGTACAAGTCGGCTGCGATCAAATTTGTAATCGGAAGAAATTTCGGATATGCGGTCGAAAAAATCATTTTGACTGAGTGAAGTCCTTGTGAAATTGCAGGTTAAAAAAAGTTGCTTATACGGTTCAGCACACCAAGCCTCAAGTTGTCGGCATACAGCAGAAAACATTTTGTAATCGTGTGCTATTATTTGTTCGGTTTCTTTCAAAACGTCAATATATTCGTGTGGACGCAATATACCGTATTCTTTATTTTGCCAGCGTGACAGAGCTTCCGCACCGCAAATTTTTTTGGATTTATTTTCATTGATAAACTGTAAATACACCCGGAATTCGCCATCGGTAACCGCATTGGCAACATCCTTTCGCAATTTTTCCTGTCTTCTGCTTTGTGTCAAGTGGTTTTCACAGGTTATCATTACAGAAGTATTGCTCCTTAGAGCTGCAAAATAACCCTGCTTTGCATTATAAAATGCTGTTTCAGCATTGCAATCAGGATGTTCGCAAAGCCTTGAGACTCCTGCTCTGAAAGCATTTGCCATATTTGGATAAAATTCCTGCAAATATAGGTTTAAGCTGTCAACAACCTCGAACATTTTGCTTGCACATTCTTTTTCTGTAGGTGCCTGTATAAGCATTACAAAAACTCCGTCATTTATCCTTGCTAGGTATTCGGCAGAGGCAATTTTTGAATTTAAGTGTGCAGCAGCATAACTCTCAATTTCCTTAATTGTTTTTTCTCCGCATTCAATGCTTATTTTTTCAACTTCATATGCCAAATAAACAACAGCATAAAGATTTTTAGATTGACGGGATATCAACTGTTCAAAGGCATAATTATAATATTCTGCATTGCCTATACCCGTCAATTCGTCAATCATCGAATCTTGATTGCTGTGTTTTTTTCTTTTGACGGCAATGACGGCAAGAAAACCGCAAATGACAATAAGAAAAGAAATAGACAAAATTATTATTTTTATTAAACGGTTCTTGTTGCTCACATCAGGATTATTATTTGAATTTGCGAGTAAAAATCCCATTTTTTCCTCTTCGGATATTTCCAAAAATGCATTTCTTATTTTCCCGATAAGTTCAGGAGAGGTAATTTCGGTAAAGCCTATGCAATAAGTTGTATTTTGCCCTTTAGAATAAAACTCTAAAACCGGCAACAGTTCATCCACTTTGCACTCGTCCTGTTTATCGGAGAGTACTGTCAACAATTCAACCTGATTGTTGCGGGAAAGCTCTTTCTGCCGATTTTCGGAAGAAGCTGAAATATAGGTAAATGAAATGCCTGTTTTTTCGGATACAACCTTCAGCATATCGGGAAAAACACCGCAAAAAGCTTTATCTTCCTTACTGTAATATTCAAGCGGATATGCATTGGGATTTCCGGCAACATAAACGGTGTCAGCCTCATCGCTGTCACTTGGTACTGTATAAACAGCGGCATAAACAGGCAACCCGATATTCAATATCATCGCAATAGAAAAAATGCATATAATTAAGCTTTTATAAAACTTTCGGCAATCATTCATACCCTTGCTCCGTCCGCAAATCCGAAATTCTTTTTTCGGCCGAATTTAGCTGTTCTTTAACTTCCTCAAGCACTGAAACGGTCGCTTTGCGAATTTCTTCAATTTGGTTTTCCAATTCGCTTGACCTTTTGTCGGATAATTCAAATTTTTTCTGTAATTCATCGTTAATTCTTTTAAGATCGGTGTTTTCTTGATTTAAACGGGAATTATAATCATTCAGTTCCTCATTCTTTTTATTCAGTTCCTCTAATATATCTTTCTGCTCTTTGATTTTTTGCGCTTCCTTTTGTTCATAGATATAGTTTAACTGTGAAATGTATTCGCAAACATCGTTTTTATTAAATCCGAATAATGCGGTTCTTAAATCCTTAAGTTCCATATATTTCTCTCCTCTTATTTAAAGTTGATTTTTTTGCGTTCAATTCGACCCCATTGCAGTTTTTTCTTGCGATAACCGAAAAAAGCCGTTGCCCTGACCCAAGCCAAAACAAACCTAAGACATGTGATTTCAAAAACACACAAAAGGCAGGCTTTAACCGCGTCTGAAAATGTTACTTTCAAATCCGAAGTATAAATTCTTGAAAAAAACGCCGTAAGCGACAACACACTTCCAAATACTGCATAGATAAGGAAAAACAGTACCATAAACGGAATGTTAATCAAATCCACCGCAAAAGCCAAAAGCATTGTCAGAACTCCGAATATTTCTATAAAAGGCGAAAGCAATTCATAAATCAGAAAATATAAATATGAAATATAACCTACCGCACCGAATTTGGGGTTGAAAAGCATTTTTCTGTGTTTAATCATACTTTGAAACAGTCCAAGGTGCCAGCGCTTACGCTGCTTTTTTAAGTCGCTCAGCTTTTCGGGAGCCTGCGTCCAACAAATGGCGTCGGTTGCATAGCAGATAGTGTATTTCATATTATTGACCGTACAGTATTCATGCAGCTTTACTACAAGCTCCATATCCTCACCCATTGTTTTGTTATTGTAACCTCCGGCGGCAATTACAATATCCTTTTTAAACAAACCGAATGCACCCGAAATAATAAGCGAGCCGTTGAATTTATCGAACATAATGCGTGACGCTAAAAATGACCGGTCATATTCAAGCACTTGCATACAGGCAATGATATTTTTTGGAAGTTGATATTTTTTCACTCTGCAATTCTCAAGCTCAACATCATTTGACAGCCTTATCAACCCTCCGACTGCAACAACATTCGGTTTTTCTAAAATAGGCTGAGAGATGTTTTTAAGTGAATCATACTGAAGTACCGAGTCTGCGTCCATACAGATAAAATAAGGATAATTAGCGGCGTTTATACCCATATTCAGTGCGTCGGCTTTTCCGCCGTTTTTCTTTCGTATAACAGTAAGCGGCACACGGGTATCACTTGTTTCATAAATAAATTCCTCGGGCTGACATTCAATTTGTCTGCGAATCGGACGTGAAACACGGTGCATTGAAAATGCGTCAATAACCTTTTTTGCGGTTTCGTCGCGTGAACCATCATCAACTACAATGATTTCGTAAGACCGATAATCAAGCTCAAGCAGGGACTTAACCGTTTCCACTACGGTTATTTCTTCGTTATAAGCAGGGACTACAATGGTAATCGGCACAAAATAATCGTTCGGAAAAAAATTTTTAAGGCATTTTCGGCGATGTGTTTTGTAAAGCTCAGAAGATCCTACCAAAACAGACAGAAACAAAAAGGTTGAATAACCAATCATATAAATAATAAAAAACACACCGACGGCTTTTAGGAATATATCTATTGCTTCTATCATATATGAACCGCCTCCTTTTCACCCGAATAATCCCGTTGCAGACAATACCTGATAATTTCCGAAGCATAGCGGTCGTTTCCGTCTATAATATCGCTTAATTCCGAATATGTAATTCCGAGATTTTTCAAACTCGCCGCCGAATTGAGCCGTACATACCAGTTTCGGCTATACAGATTTTTCTTTAAAATATGTACGGTGTTTTCACACGGATATGAACCGAGAGCGGTTGAAGCAATAGCGGCATATTCCCACTTTTGCTCTGAGTTCTCCTCAGCAAAACCGCACAGCGCTTCATACGCTTTTGAAAACGGATATTTGCCGAGATATCGGATTGCCGCATAGCGTATTTCATCATTCAAATCCTCGTTTATCAAAAGCGATAATGCAAACTTTTGGTACTCACTGCCTGAAAAGCGCAAATAATCAAGTAATGTCACTTGCATTCCTACTGAAAAATCAAAAAAATTTTCAACGATTTTTTTGCCCAAAGTATTACCGCTGCCGGCAAAATTCAAAAGACCGTCGGATAACAGCTTTCGGTGATAGAATAAATTACTACGGTCAATTGTTTTAATAGCTTTTATAATACAGTCAACATCGCCCGTAGTGTAAAGCGCCTGCATAGCATTTTCACGGCAGTAAATGCTCGGTTCGTTCAAAAGCTCAATTAAAGCCCCCTCAAGGCTATAAAAGGAACGGTATGCAATTACTCGGTATTTTTTTATAATATAGGGGAAATAGGCGGCTTCAATTCTGTTTCGCTTCATATAATATGCCATAAGTGATATAAAAACCTCGTCAAGACTATGCAAATAATTGCGAATTTCCTGCGGGTGGCTTATATATTCAGCCGCCAACATTTTGTCAAAGGCTATCATATTCCCGACTTTTCGTAATTTTCGGCTCAGATATAGCTTATGGTTTTTGTCAATAGGGGAGCCTGCCTCCGCAGCTTTAAGCCGGAGCACAACCTCATAACGCAGATTTTTGCTTACTTTTTCCGTCTTTCGTTCGCTTTTGCGAAATAAAAGCGCAGTGATTATATTAAAAATAATCATTGCTCCGCATACAAACAGATAGATATACAGCATTATTTCTACTCTCACGGCGACACCTCTTTGTTCCAATAACTTTGTAATAGATAATAGGAATTCTTAAGCCTTTCGTGATAAGTCACTTTGTTGCCCCACCCCTTCAGTTCAAAGGATGAAAGATGGCAGCGGTTACTGCTTTCGGTCATAATTCCAATATTCATTTTATTGATATTTATAAATTTAATTCCGTAATTTCCGCTGTAATAATCATCGAGGATTTCCATTTTAGACGGATCTGAGAAATTAAGCAGCTGCCACGGCAATTTCACTTCTATATAATCTCCGCTTTGGGCAAAATCGGCAAGCGAGTCAAAGTCGGCAGAATCCGAGTTGGCGTTTCCGTATCTAAGCTTTCCGGTTTCAAATGAAGGCTCACCGAAATTAAAGAGATTACTGTGTCGCTGTTCTTCCGTGACATTGAAAATTTCAAGGATCATATCAATATTTACAAATTTTGAGGAGTTCTTATCGGGAACATTATCAACAAGATAGGTATCAAAGCCTTTAAGATTTTGCGAATAGGTAGATCGCAGTACTTCATATCGTTCCTGAACCATAAGCCGACTGTTGTCTTTCCCATTGATTACAAGGACAAAATCCGCTGCCTTATCAAACTTCAAGCCAAAGTTCTCACAGTAATTACTGCCGGATTTCGGTGTGGTATCAATAGGAATAAATATTTTGTCATTTTCAAAATCAAGGTTTTTCTTATAGATTAGAAAATACATAAACCGCTCATCATAACGGATACTTACAGACATATCACCCGATTGTACTACAGGCTTTTCTCCCGACCATTCCGAAATATCTCCGTCTGCATAACAAACGGATTTTTCTTTCCCGGGGTCAAAGGAAAGAAGTCCGAAATACTGCTCGTTTGTTTGATAATCCGACCAATAAGGATTTCGGGTTAAATTTACGGCATACATAGTATTCCAAGTGCGCTTGAACCATTCGTCTTGCCACGAAAACACGCAAGAACCCGCACATCCTGCAGCCATTATATCTTCATAGCACCGAATAAGCGCCTGTCCTTGATCCTTTTCGGACATATTGCCTTGATTTCGGTTCGTGTTTAAATCTCTGTGTGCCATTCCTCTGCCTGTTGAAACACCGAATTCAGAAATTACTACGGGAATTGTATGGTGCGAGGTAAGCATATTTAAGTATGCTCGGTAGGTATTTAATTCTTCACCGTCATAAAACTGAGTTTTGTCGGTGATACCCGAAAAGCTCCAATCGTCGGTCCAATTAAGATAATCTGGATAGTAAGGATAAACATGATATGAGGCAAATTGTCCTGTAAGCAACTTGTCAGTTGTTTTAATATGCTCAACATCCACATAGGCGCATTTCATATATAAGTTTTTTACAGTTTCGGGATATTTAAAAGGATCGGTTGTCGGCCAATTTGAAAAGGCAATCAGCTTTTGCGTTTTATAGCGTTTTGTTTCATAATCTATCAAATGATTTCCAAGCTTGCACAAAAGCGTTTCAAAAACCGAGGCATTTTCTGCCGTATAAAGATATTCTCCTTTAAAAGACGTATACTCCGTCATATTCTTATAGGTTTCATCTGTATAGGCTACCGTAATATCGTCCCATTCAACACCGAGAATATAGCCGATAACCCACTCTGAAACATCCTTGCGGTATGTTCCGTGACCGGCGCTGGCAACGCGCCCTAAGGAAAGCTTTTTCTTTCCGTGAATAACATCAATCATGGTAATGCTGTCACGGGAAAAGGTGGTGTAAAAGTCTTTATCATAAGCGTCTCTGTGGGAATTCTGAACATAATCGTTTACCCACACTCCGTGAATCATATAAAGAGGATCCGGATTTTGATAGTTATATTCATAAAATGCGTTATAAAAGGTATCGTTCTGAATGGTGTAAACACGAATAGTGTTAGCACCCATTTCTTTTATATATTTAAACCATCTCTTATAGGTTTCTTTGTCTATGCTGAAATCCGTAGACCATTCACCCGGCTCGCCCGAGCCTAAGTTAACGCCTTTTATTTCAAATTCATTATATTCTTTTCCGCTGTTAAGCAGAATTTTGTTTTCCTTTGTTTTTACAAAGGTTTTCACTTCTTTTGAAGGGTTAAGATCAATATATACTCCTAAACGGTAGTAAGCGGCATCAACACCGACAAATAAAAGAGCAATACATAAAACAATAATAATAAATTTTTTCATATATGCTCCTTTCTAATCTGTTACCTCGGTGTATTTCTTGATTTTTGATGACGCACTGTATTGTTTAAGTGTTTCAATGTTATCGTCAAGCCAAGCTGTACGCACACTGAAAAATGTTTTTAGCTGCATTACTGCCTCGTCATACGAATGAAGATTTCTGCCTTCGGGTTCAAGAAGAGTATCGTCGCTGAAAGACGAAGCCCATCGTTTGTTGTTCCGTTCTATTGCCGGTTCTAAAAATTCAATAACCCCGTCAATATATTCTTCTAAATATTTATCGCTGAATACAGTTTTTCGTAAAGACCGATATTTGCTTATAACACTTTCAACAAAATCTTCATCTTTCATCAGCATACCGAACCATAATTTGTTTTGAATTTCAAAATGCTGTACCGTCATAACGCTTTGTTCTTGATAATTGTCACAAGAATTATTAAAGTCCCAAACGCACATCTTGTATTTTCCGCTTGTATCCTTATAAATATAGGTGGAATAAGATCCGGCGTCATAGTTTACAACAAGCTCGTGAATGATAAAATACGAGACGAACGAATCTACATCAATATAATTTTTGTAGCCGTATTTTTTGTTGTTGAAATCATATGAATAAAGCGCCTTTTCAAAGCGTGAGAAGTCGGTTTCAATAGATCTTTTAAGCGTTTCGTTCAGTTTCTGAGGTCCGGGATATTCAACCTCTAATTTTAAATCCCTGTCTGCTCTTAGAGTATATTCAGTCAGGTTATTTACACGGTCGGATTCAATGTCGTTTTGTCGGTCCAATCTTAAAAGGTAACCGGTGTAGGTATTATCCTTAGCGTCAACCGACATATTAAGCCTTGCACCGTCTTTGCCTGCTGTAATCAGCTCGGTCAAAACATATACTCCCTCATATTCGCCGTTGATAACAACCTCACAAAAACGCACATTCGGCGCATAGTCCATAATTTCTCCCGATAAGTTATACATCATATAGTTGCGTATCAGTGTTTTATCAAGGTAAGGCCCGTGCAACACCCAGTCTTGGTGTTTATCCATTCCGAGCAGTGACTGAGGATTATTGTTCCCATTCTTATCAATAAGCTTAATGCGATAACCTGATTTTTCAAAAAATCTCGAGCTGTTACCGCGCACATGAATAATTACATCGCTTGAAACCGTAGATTCATCGGAAGTATGATTATATTCGGATTCCGAATCCATAATCCGCATAGAGGCAGTTATTCGGTCGTTTCCGTCGGGAGTGGAGGAAAATCCGGTGTGTCTTCCGTTTTTGTCTTTCATTCCTTTTCCCGGTATTTCCTGACCGTTTGTATCAATAGAAATAAGCGGGAGGTGAGTGCAAAGCTCGCCGTCATTATGGGTTTGCTCGCATTTTTGTTTTGGCACATAAGATAAATGCTGATGAACGCGTTTTTCAGTTGTAAGACCGAACAGCAAATTCCAATTAAGTGAACCCACAAGCAATATTGCAATGCACGCAATCGCCCCGATAAATTTATATTTCATCTGAAAATCCTCCGTCAGTTGGATATTTCATCGTTCTGCATTACCAAATTAACATATTCTATATTTTCAAGTTTATATATGCTGTCAGTAATATTAATTTCGCCTTTTTCTGCTTTTCTAACCATTTTTTGCGTCAGCTCATATATTAACTCTACGGTATCCTGAGTAGTGTTTTCTACTCTTAGAATTGCTTTTCCGGAAAACAGCTTGTAAACCTGTGATTTAATCATGGGCTGTTTGGCACGGTCGGCGCGCACTATTAAGAGAATACGGTTATCGCTTTTAATACAACCGAGAATAAATATAACGAAAAAGGTAACCGCACTGCCTATTGATGCTACCAAATAATCCCCGACACCGCAGCAAATACCTATTATGATTGCCCAAAAAATATATACCGTATCACGGGAATCTTTAATAGCTGTTCTGAAACGTACAATAGACAATGCTCCGACCATACCGAGGGATAACGCTATGTTATTTCCGATAACGGTCATAACCGTGCCTGTAAGCACCGTCAAAATAACAAGCGAAGCATTAAATTTTTTGCTGTAAATAGTCCCTCTGTGCGATATTAAATAAGAAACAAAAATAAACATTCCGAGAACTGCGGCTGCGGATATATTCATTAAAATTTGTTGCCATGTCATATCGCTGGGGTTAGTAAAAAGACTGTAAATTTTTTCTCTCATTTTTTATTCTCCTATAATCTTGTTTGATAACCGTTCTGTCTGGCTAAAACATATTTACTGACTGAAAGCTCGCTTCTGTTAACGGGATTTATCATCCGCTTTATATATTCAAGCAAAAAACCGTTGAATTTCACCTCAAGCACCACATTATATGGGTCGAGCACAGGATTCATATTCAGATTTTCGCTGAATAAATCAAAACAGCTTTCCGTAGAAACAATATGATTGTCGAAGGTTACTCTTATTTTGTTTTCTTTTGCGATATAAGCCTTACGATTGTATTCCACAATGGTTTTCGGCAAATAGCATTTGGTATTCATCAAAGCATAACATTCGGCGGCAAAGGGCTCGGAATATGAAAGCAACGGAGAGTAGTCTCCCAAAGTCAGTCGAACGGCGTCCTCGCGTTTTAATTTAAGCGAACGCTTTAGCTGATTTGCCCCTTGCTTTTGTTTTATTTCAAGCATAGCGTAATCCGCTTTCGGATCATAACAACGAAGCCGTATTTTGCGCCGCAGCTCAACGCCCGCCTGCTTTTCAAAATAATCCCGATCGTAAACAGTGTCAAAATAAAGGGAACGGATTGTGTATCCGTGAGTGCCGTTATGCGGATCTGAAAGCATAATATTTCCTAATTTGTGCGATAGGGAAATAAACTCGTCAATACTGATTAAAAACTTTTTTTCTTCTCTTAAAACACGGTTCAAAAAATCACCTCAATAAAAAAACTGACCGCACCTAAAATGAGTGCGGTCAGTCAATCATACGGAAATTTCCGGTTAGACACTTAACTTTGCGTCCCTGCCTTTCGGCAGGTTTGCCGATATTCTTTGTCATTATAGCAAACTTTAAAAACAAATACAAGAAATTATTTTAAAAACTCTTAATTCGCTTTTTATTCTTATACATTTGATCATCTGCTCCCTTTATAGCGTCGAATATTTGCATCGTTTTCGGGTCGAAAAGCGCGTACCCGATGGCAACAGAGGGTATTTTCTCACTTTCCCAGCGTTGTCTTGAAAGTTTTTCGTGTAGTTTTGAGTTCAAATCTTCAATGTTAATATTACGGAAATTGAATTTCCTATCTATAATAACACAGAATTCGTCTCCGCCTATACGATAACTTCGTCCGTATTTTTTTACACTTTCCGTATGCCCGATGCTATGGTTTTTAAACAAGAGTCCCCCAAGGTATGACCAAACGTATCATTTATTTTTTTTAAAGTTATTCACATCAAGAATAAGAATATATGCTTTTCTTTTTAACGATGATTTATGAACCTCAAAAGCTCTGCGATTCAAAAGCTCTGTTAACACATCAAGCTGATACACCATATTGCAGTATAAATCAAAAAGTACATAAAACTTCATTGTTTAACGCTTATTATAGCATAAAGATTTAGTATTGTAAAGATTTTAGCCGAAGAAAATATGAAAATCAATTAAATTGTAAAAGTAATAAGCCCTTTTAATTTTTGAATTTAAAAAAGGGCTTGAATTATTATGCTTATTTTTTGTTTAAAACTCAATTATTCATAATTTGTTTGTCATATGTACAACATAATAACGATTATGTTTCTGCCGCTGATTCGGGTGGCTTTTTTCATAGTATGAGGTGCATATTTTCCATACGCTGACGGTGTTCCGTTCCGGTTGAGATGATATAAATTCTTGTGGTGCTTATGCTTGAGTGACCTAAGATATCGGCAAGTTTTGCAATGTCCTTTTCAATTCCGTAAAACACCCTTGCGAACAGATGGCGCAGGTTATGCGGAAACACCTTTCCGGGGTTTACATTTGCTTCTTCACACAATGCTTTCATCTCCCGCCAGATGTTTGTGCGGCTTATAGGCTTGCCTGTCCTCGTTACAAAAATCATACCGCTTTTAATATTTTGCTCTGCTGCATAGCGGAGCAATTTTTGTTTTAATTCCTTTACGATAAACACAGACCGAGTTTTTGCTTTGCAGTTTACAACAGCTTCGCCCTGTTTTACCGCCTCAACCGTTATATATTGCAACTCGCTGATGGATATATACTAAAGAGTGGACAAGTATGATATAATAAAAGCACAAGAAAACAGACAACCGAGGAGGAAACAAAAATGGCAGGCAAAAACCAAAAATACACGCAGGAATTCAAGCAAACGATAGTAGATCTATATCACTCAGGCAAAACCTACAACCAAATAAAGGAAGAATACGGCATATCACATAATGCTTTGGCAAATTGGATAAAACAGTATTCTGAAGTAAAAATTGATGACAACACGGTTCTTACTGCAAAACAAATAAAGAAATTGCAAAAACGCAATGCTCAGTTGGAGGAAGAAAACCTTATATTAAGCTCCGTCATCATACAAATACAATCAACAAAGATATACACTATTTCGTATGTGCTTACAACAAGGTGGATTACAGAGGTGACTGCCCCGGCAGACACTATGTCAGAGCAGACGCTATTGAGCAGGTGGTTATGCTCGAACTTCACCGAATGGCGAAATTCCTTGAATCGGACGAAGAATCCTTTGCCGAGCTTCTTGCCCAAAAGACCGATAAAGAGCTTTTGAAGGAAAAGAAGCACGACGAAGCAGATCTTCAGAAAGCTATTGCTCGCAATGATACCGTATCCCACTTATACGAAAAGCTTTATGAGGATAATGCTGTCGGCAAGGTGAGTGACGAATGGTTTATGCAGTTGTCCCACAAGTATGAAACGGAAAGGCTGGAACTGAAAACAAAAATTAAAACGCTTCGTCAAAAACTTTCCGAATGCGGACAGCGCGAACAGGAACGCGAGAACTTCACTTCGGCAATCCGCAGATTTATGCGAATGGACAGGCTGACCGCACCGCTGCTTCGTGAACTCATCGACCACATTGATGTTTTCGAAACAGAAGGCAAAGGAAAAAACCGAACGCAGAGAATCATTATCTATTACCGCTTTGTCGGGTATGTGGAAATACCCGAGGTATCTCAAAGACCTCGCATCAAAGCAGACACCCGAAAAGGCGTCGCGACCAAGTATTTAACCGAGCCGAAAACGGCGTAACAAAAGGAGCAGGCGAAAACCTACCCCCAACATAAAACCGTATTAAATAGAAAAATCGAGTATTCATAAAGTCAAATCCCTTATGAATGCTCGATATGGTGCGGATGTTCATAACCAACCTAAAATTCATATTGAAAATCCGGCTGAAAGCTCACATATTTCCCCGTACATTTGCCGATTTGTTTCCTCCTTGATATGATTATATCACAATATTTTAAGGAGGCTGATTTTTATGGAAAAGTACAAATACGATGAAAACAACGGGCTATGGTATGAATTGCAAGGCGATTACTATTTGCCATGCCTGAAATTGCCGGATGAGGAACAGGTTCCTATCGGCGTATGGGGACAGCGGCACTTGAAATATCTGCGAGAAAACAAGCGGGTATTGCTCTCCAGCTTACAAATCAGCGGTAAACTCAACAGTTATCTCGCTGACATTGACCGACAGGCTGAGGAGATGTTTGAACATCTAATAAAGCAGATGGCTACGGCAGAAGGTATTACCGAACGCTTAAAATCTGATGATCAAATGGCATGGGTCAGCAAGATGAACAATATACGAAATCGGGCAACCGAAATCGTAAACAGAGAAATAATATTCAAATGAAATTTATCTTGGGGCGATTGTATTTATTTAATGCAATCGCTCTCACCTGTTTTCAATAAAAAGTTTTAGCTTTCATCAGTAAATAAAACGTCATATTCGTTAGAAACAACACAATGTGTACGAATCAAAATTCACAAAGAAGTCATTGCATTTTCGGCGCGAATGGTATATAATAATTATGTATAATTATATGATGGGGGGGTAAACGTTGAATAAAACAAGCATAGCACTAAACCGAATGTTTACCCAAGCGACTTTTAGAGATTTGCTGTATTATCCTTTAAAATCTGATACTTATGCATATGTGGTTAAACGATATATACAAAATCCTGACAGCAAAGACAATGGGGAAATAATCTCAGAGATTTATAGTTATATGCAAAGAAATTATAGAAACGAGTATTTCTATAAAAACACATTATTGAACAAACTTTTGCTGGGCGTTCATAAGCCAACCACTACAACGGCACTAACTGAAATCCCAATCGGGAAATCCAAGGCAGACTTTATTTTGATTAATGGCAAGGCTGTTGTTTACGAAATCAAAACTGCACTTGATACATTTGAGAGATTAGAAAGCCAATTAGAAGATTATTATAAAGCCTTTGATCATGTTGCCGTTCTTACTGATGAAAAAAGTAAGAGTACAATTCAGAAATTATTAAATGATACACCTGTGGGGATATACTTGATGACAAACCGTAATCAAATAAGCACTGTAAAAGAACCACAACCCCATACTAAGCAATTAAACTCTGGAGAAATATTCAAGGTTATGAATAAAGACGAGTACGAATCTGTGCTGATGCAGTTTTATACGAAATTGCCGAAAGTCCCTCCGGTAAAATACTATAGTGAATGCAAAAAAATGTTTTGTGATATTGATATATCAAAATCTTATCCCGCATTTATAAAACAGCTAAAGAAACGCAATCGCATTGAAATTGCTAATTACAGTAGTGTTCCTTACGAATTAAAATCTCTGATTTATTTCGCGAAGTTTAAAGAACAAGATTATAATTATTTGTTTGACTTTTTAAAATCAAATTTTAAGGGGTGAAGTAGTTGTATTTCCCATATTTAAGAGGTAGGCAATTTGAATTAATTGCCGTTAGAGAATTAGCCGAGAAAGGAAAGCTTAGAAAGTGTGTCATTCCTATTATAGAACCTGTAAAGCTTTCGGCAACAATACTAAGCACAATCTCTGCATGTGAAAAAAGCAACAATGAAATTGCGGTTATCTCTAATCCTCAAGTTGGCTCACTATATGCGGATGCACAAAAAGATAAAACGGGGAAAAAATTAGACGAATTCTTTTCTCGGATTATTAGCAGTAGTGCAGTAATTAATGCGGTCTTAGCTGCAAAAGACTCGAAGACAACATATGACCACCTAATTAACTCAGGTGTTTCTCCAGCCGAAATACTTGCAATATTTTCGGATCGTAGTTTTATTTCCGATTATGAAAATGTCTTCGGTAAAACATTCAAATATGGTGTTGTGCCATATGATGCATCTTTTAGACGTATTCGTGGAAGTAGAATAATGATTACGGATAGATTTGAGCCAATAAAAAAAGATAGAAACAATGATTATCGTAAAAACGTAGATGAATTTTTTTCAGATGACCATATTTATTTTAAAGACGATGGTTATTTTGGCTTTTCAGATTATTCAATTGTTGGCAAAGAGTATCAAGACAGCGGTTTTGCCCCGTATGCAGTAGCAATACATATTGTGTATTTTGATGATGACAAAGAATTGCGCATAAGACACTTTGTTTCTGACAGCAATGATGATATAAGTGACCCTGCTAATAAATTCTATGAGGCTGTCTCAAAATTGGTCATGTGGAACAAAGAAAAAAAATTATCTACAGAAGGAATGCGAGGCTTTGAAGAGTTGTATGATTCAGGAGCGTATCCCGGTCTTGGTGTTGTAAAAAAGCTGTCTATTATGCATCATCTGGAATTAATTGGTGAGTTTTTAGAGGATAACTGAGATGATTGTTTGTAGTGATTGCTTTTCTGACGCGGAAATTAAAACAAGAATTGAATCCTATGGAAAAAAGGGTACATGTCAATTTTGCGGTAAGACAGAGTGCTATATTTACGACTCAAATAAAGATAGTTATTTAAGCGGTATTTTTGATAAAATCATAAATCTTTATTCGCCTGTTTCAAGTCTTTTAAAAAAAGTTCCGGCATCAAAACAAACATTTTTAAAATCCGAATTTTCAAAAAGCTGGGGATTTTTTAATAAATTATCTGAGGAACAGATATACAATATTTTGGTTGAATTGTCTTCGGACCTTTACTCTGAAACTCCCGAACTGTTTGACTCTCCGATAATAAACGCTCAAATTGATGATACCACTTCTATTACCGAAAATTCAATCCTAAGAGGATATGAATGGAATGATTTTGTTTTTTCCCTAAAACATCAAAATAGGTTTCATACAGGTTATATGAATACTGAAATTTTAGAAAAATTTTGTTCATACATAAGGAAACCGTATAAAAAAGGTACTAAATTTTACCGCGCGCGCATATCTTCCGAAAAGGGGTTTGAGCCAATTGATATGGGAGCGCCAAAGGCGGACATAGTATCAGATGGACGCGCTAATTCTGCGGGTATCCGAAGACTTTATCTTGCAGATGATTTTCTCACCACCATTTATGAAACCCGAGCGGGAGCTTTCGATTTTGTATCGGTTGGTTGTTTTGAATTACAAAAAGATATTACAGTAGTTGATTTCAAACTGATTAATCAAATCAGCCCAGTTACAGAGGGTCTAAGTGCTCTTCAGTATATTATAAACAGAGATTTATTGAATAAAATTAATGATGAAATGGGAAAAACTATGCGGCGTAGCGATAGTGTATTGGATTATCTCCCAACTCAATATATAACTGATTTTATTCAATCTATTTCTTATGAAGATGGTCCTGAATACGATGGTATCGAGTATAGAAGCACATTGCATCCTGCAGGGTATAATCTTGCGATTTTCAATCCAGAGTTATTCAAGTGCATTTCCGTAGATGTATATAGAGTTAATGAGATTAAATATGATCCTATGAAAATATAAAGTTTTAATATGGTATTTATACTCTAATAATGACAGTGATTTATGAAGAAAGCATCCCCTTCGTGCCATAAACAAGCACTAAGGGGATGCTTTTATTCAACACTCAAAAATCCGCCTATAAAGGCATCGGGGAAGATGAACTGTTTTTCACCCGCAGCAAATTTAACGCGAATGTACTTTTTAGCCTTGTCCATCCAAACAACAGTGCCTTCGCCGAAGGTCTTGTGTTTTACCGCAACTCCCACACCTACGGGAGCAAGAAACTTGTCCCAATTTTTTTCGGGAGCGGGTTGCGAGGTGGCAGCAGGTTTGTAGGCTATGCTTACGCTATGCACCGTATCGCCCTGTTTTTGCTGAATATTTGCCGCTTTAGTGTCGGCAGGGCTAATTGCCTCTGTTAAATCGGCAATGGTTGCCTGCTGCTTTGAATAAAGCGCCTCGTATTCTTCACGGCGGAGTACCGTATCCCAGCCGCCGACTGCCTCGCCCTCGTGCTTGTCAATGCCAGTGTAGGAAAGGCTTGAATTTTCATATTTACGGAAACCGAAAATTCCCTGATTCATCTTTTCGGGATCAAACAAGCCTATGGAGCAGAGAATATCAAAATCTTTAACCGAAAGCCCCGTTACTTTCTTAAAAAGCTCCGGTTCAATCTGCGTTATAACATCCTTTATTGTCTGCTCGCGGTAGTCCGTTAAATACATAAACGCCGGAATACGGGCGGCGAGCTTGAGCAAATTTTCCTGCACCTGTTTTCGCAGTGATTTTGCTTTCTTTTCTTCTTCTGAAAGTTCCTTCTTCTCTTGCTTTGTAAGGTCGTCGCCCTTTTCTTTTTTGAGCTTTTTAACCTTTTCCGAGCGGTTTATAATCGTTTCTATTTCTGAATTAAGCGAACGGAAACCCTCAATATTCATAAGCGCATCCAACGCATCCTGATTGCTTTGCAGCTTTTTGAGAGTATCATTGTCAACATGCACAAGCAACGCGGTTTGCCAGCGCTTTGCAAGCAATGTGGCGGATGTTCCGGCGTATGTAATATCCAGTATGTCCTGTGCGTCTATTCTGTTCATTGATGACCCGTCAAACGCAAGCACCGGCAGAAAGCTTATAAACTCCGAAACCTTTTGTTCCGGGCTTGTGTCATCCACCTTTAAGCGGCAGGAATAGTCTGAAATTTGGTGCAGCGCACGCTCCAAGGCAAAGTCAAATACATAGCACTCTTGCTTTACAACCTCACGGTTGCCGTGCTCGTCTTTAATTTCCCAAGGCGACTGCACGCGGAACGCCGTTTGAAAATATGTCTCGGGCGATTTTAAGTTGCGCAGCATAAACACGCCCGCCCAAGGTCTTACCGTAACGCCGGTTGTGAGCTTGCCGCAGGATAGCGTTATAGTCTTTGTTTTAAGCGGGTCGCCCATAGCATTAAGCACGGGTGCCAATGCGTCTATGCCTATACCCGCCTTTGTTCCCGCGCACACTATGACCTTATAATCGTCAAAGAAATTGTTTTGCTTTTGCCGCAGCAGATTATACATTGCATAGCAGCTTGCCACATTCGGCAAAAACCAAAGCGTGTGGGAGAGTACATTCAGCAAGGTTGTGTCCGAAAACGGCATGGGCGGTCGCTCCGCACCGAACTTTAAGCCGTCTACGGGCATATAGTTGCCCTGTATCATTTTAAGCCAGTTTTGCACATAATCCTCATATACAAATCTTGCGGTTTCCGGCTTGCCCTTTTCTTCGTATTCGGCACGGAAAAACTCGTTAATATCAAATTCGTCATAGCCCTCGCTTGTGGCAACATTTGTAATGGAGTCCGGCACCTTATATGTCAGCATAATCATTTTCGGCAGTGCCGCATACGGGTTTTCACCTGTACCTTGCCAGTTTTCCTTTGCCGACTGCTCATCCGAATATGTCCAGTTAAAAACCTGATCCTCTAAAAATTCGCCGGAATTGAGCGCCCTGAACGGCGTGCCCGAAAGATAGAGATAATGAAAAGCGGATATGGGCAGGAAAGTTTCGTTAATGGCATTTCCCGCTTCTTCCTTTTGATATTTTTCAATATCAAAATCGTCGTTTTCCTCGTCAAACCTTTCAAAGAGGTTTTTGGCGTTTTCACGCCACGCGCCGAAGTGGTATTCGTCAAACACCACCAAGTCCCAGTTGGTTGAGTGTATAAACTCATTTTTTGCTTTAATGCCGCCTGCATCATTTGTGCCGAGCAAGTCCTGAAATGAGCCGAAAACAACAATAGGCTTTGTTTTATCGCAAGCCTCAAACTGTTCGTCAAGCTGCTTTGCGTCAAACCGTGCCTCTTTGTTGGAAACAAACTGCCACCCGGCAAAATCAACATGGTGTGTAAGATCTTCCTGCCACGCCGATTCAACCGCAGGCTTAAAGGTTAAAATCAGGATTTTTTTGAAATCCATAGCCCGTGCAAGCTGATATGTGGCAAAGGTTTTGCCGAAACGCATTTTAGCGTTCCACAAAAATTTAGGCGGACGGGTGGGGTCTTCTTCCTTTGCCTGCTCAAAATATTTTTTCGCCATTCTGGCGGCGGTCTGCTGCTCTTTGCGCATAGAAAAAGTCCAAGTGCGCTGTCCCTCGAAACGAATACCGGTGCGCATTTCCTCTATGGCGTCAAGCGCATCCTTTTCAGTGCAGCAAAACCACTCGTTGCGGTCTTCTCCTTCGTTTAATTGCCGAAAGCCTTTGTGCTTTAGTAATCGGTGAATATCTTTATCCGTAAAGCAAGTTCCGTCGGAACGCATTGCGGATTCCTTGAATAGAATTCTGAACGGAATCGCAGCGGTATGCAATTGCTCTTTGATTCTCGTTTCCGTGTCCTCACGGTCGGTATATCCGATTTTTATGTAGCCGTTATGGTCGGCAACATCGGGCAGAGTGTAGCCGTAAATTGTAGGCACAACCGCAGGACGGTTATGCAAAATGTCGGATAGGCTGATATTTCCAGCCATTAGTTGTCACCTCCCTTATTTGACCATATAGATGATTCTATATATTGTATTTCGTCCTGGCTTAATTCATATTTTTTATATAGTTCTTCATCAGTCCAAGGCTTTGAGAAATCTTGCATAGGAACAAATTCATATGATTTTGAGGTTGTATTTTGCGTAATCTTTTTTAGTCCAAACATAAAGTGAAAAAACTTGGTCTGAATATATGTAATCGCATTTTCCGCTTCTTTCTGGTTGCTAAAAGGAGAAATAGAGAGATATGTTTCAGTGCATATAGTATTTGGATCAGCTATAAACGGATTTAATTTATCGGTTCGCATATCACCGATTCCAACAGCCTTAGCAACAAAAATCTTAAAGCAGTTCAGATTTTCTAATCCTTTCTTTACCTCGCTTTTTTTAACATAATTCTCCCTTTGATTCATTGATATAATTTTAACTGTATCATTTGATTTTAATACAAAACCCGAATAATTTGATGCAAAGCCAAAAGGATTTCTGGAACTAACCAATGATGAAAAACACTCAATAGATTTTTTATTAACTTTTCTCAATATTGAAATAGCTTCATTATATCTAATAAAAGTATCAGCATTTTCCTCTAACAACGGCCGTGTCATTTTAGACGACAAAGCATTGTCTCTATATGTATTGATTTGGCAATCTCCGTTATAGTCTTTGTCCCAAAGGAAATAACAAACTCCGCCTTTAATTTCAACGCCGGGGAAACAATCGGATGCTCGAATATAGTCATGCAATTCCTTAATATGCGTATTAGTCAGCATTTGATTTCTAAACAAATCTAAACCTTTACCCCCAGCAAACCATCTGGAAGGAATAATCATTGTTAAATATTTTGGATTTAGCTTCAAAGATTGCATAACAAAATATTGATAAATAGGCATTGCACTTGCACCCATACCGCCACCGTCATTTAATTGATATGGCGGATTTCCTATTATTACATCAAATTTCATATTCCATATATCCTCCGGGTTTTTAATATGAATCCATTCATAGGCGTGTGTCTCTAATCCATTTTCTCTTTTCCACTGCTCTTTGCTTGCACCGCAACACTTACATTTCCCATTCACCCAAGTATGGTTTATTCTTCTGTACCGAATATTTCCCTCGGCATCATCAAAGTGTGTGATTGAGTACGGACCGTTGGGATATTTCGAGCAATAAAGACTGCGACGGGAAAGCAAACTTGTCAGTTCTGTAATAGCAATTCCGAAAAGCTGCTTATGAAAAATATGGTTTATACGCTGTTGTAAATCGGGGATTTTATCTTCAAGCCCCACCAATAACCGCTTTGCAATCTCACGGAGAAATACGCCTGTTTTGCAAGCCGGATCTAAAAATGTAGTATTCGGGTCGCAAAATAATTCCTGCGGTAAAAGGTCAAGCATTTTCTTTACAACGTCCGGCGGCGTGAAAACCTCGTCGTTTGAAAGATTTGCAAGGCACGAAAGCACATCGGGTGTGTGCTGTGTTTTATCCTTATAGATTTTATCAAAAAAACTGTCAGCCATTTTCCCATATCCTCCTGTAATTTATCGGCGGATATTCGCATATCGGCTCCGCCATATATTCCTTTGTCACGGGGTTTTCAGATAAATAACGGGTTATATCGTCTTCCGTATCAAACAGCGTGTCTTGCTTTTGTTTTGGTTTTTCATTTGCTTTAAGCAAAACATCAAGGCGAAAATCGCGCCTTTTCAGTTTTGTGCCGAGCATCAAACTCCATTCTGGGAAAATTATCGGGATAGCGGTGTCCTTTTGGTGTTCGTCAACGCACATAAGCGTTAAGGCGTTGCCGCATAAAATGTTTTTCTCTAAAATGTACTTAACCGATTTGCGGGTATCGTCATTGCATTGCTTTTTACAAACCGATTTATATTCCTTTTCCCAAATGGCATACAGCCGCTTGCGACATTCCTCGGTGTTATCCTGCATAATGTCAACGCCGTAAATGCTTGAAACAGCAAGCACGGAATATCGGTCAAAGTCATACGGATTACTTTTATAAAGCCTTTTCGCGGTTGCCAGTTTTCTTGTAAGAATTTCGGCAAGGAAATTGCCGTTGCCGCAAGCGGGCTCCAAAAAACGGCTGTCAATTCGGTCGCACTCCTGTGCGACTAAATCGCACATTGCTCGGACTTCACGCTCGGCGGTGAAGACCTCGCCGTGATCGGCAACCCTCTGCTTTGATTTAACTTGTTTTGTCACGCTTTTTATCACCCCTGAATCCGGCACATAATACTGATTATGTTGTAGAGCGGGTAATAAAAAAGACTTGCCGGAAACCCGGCAAGCCATAAATGAGTATAAAAAGCCAAGCCTTATTTTATGGGTTAAAAATTACACCCTAAAAAAGGCTTTATTGTGATGTTTAATTCTTGACAATTTCGTGTTTTCGCACTTTTCATTACTGTCGTTCTTTACATTATCTCGTTTTTGTGCTATAATTCAATATGTAAAATGTGGGGTAAATGCGGCTACGAGCAATTAAGATACAACATAATCAGTATTATGTGACCGCCGCCGATTTCGGTGGCTTTTTTATATTATAAGCCGCATATTTTCCAACTGCTTTTGGTGTTCTGTGCCGGTGGAGATGATATAAATTCGGGTTGTATTTATGCTTGAATGACCGAGAATATCCGCAAGCTTGGCAATGTCCTTTTCAATTCCGTAAAACACCCTTGCGAACAGGTGGCGCAGATTATGCGGAAACACCTTTTGCGGGTTGACATTTGCTTCTTCGCATAACGCTTTCATTTCCCGCCAGATGTTCGTGCGGCTTATTGGTTTGCCCGTCCTTGTTACAAAAATCATACCGCTTTTTATTTCTTGCTCTGCTGCGTAGCGGAGCAATTTTTGCTTTAGCTCCTTTACGACAAACACCGACCGTGTTTTTGCTTTGCAGTTTACAACTGCTTCACCTTGCTTTACCGCCTCAACGGTAATAAATTGCAACTCGCTGACTCTAATACCTGTTCCGCAAATCGTCTGTAAAATGAGATTAAGTCTTTCATTGTGTTTACGCTCCGCTGTTCTGCAAAGCCGTGCATATTCCGCTTTTGTCAGTTCTTTTTCTTCGGGGCAGAATACCTGTTGTTGCAGTTTTAAAGATTTCACCCTTAAATCGTGCCAACCTAAAAACATAAATAAACTGTTTATACTTGCAAGCATTGAATTTGCACTCCGCACAGCGTAATTTTCTTGTAAATGTTTTTTGTAGGCGATCACGGTTTCTTTTGTAATATCAGAGTTTTGCGTATATACAGAAAATGCCGTTACATCACGGATATATTTTTCAATCGTTATTTCGCTCCTTTCCTCTAAAATTAGATGTTCCTTAAATTTGGCAATCGTTTTTGCCGTAATAAATCGTCCTTTCATTTTGGTTTACCTCCGAGTATTTTTCTAATATTCTACCCGAAAAGTATGAAAACAAAAATTGTCACTGTTTATTGTAGAAAAAACAGTGACAATAATCGAATGTGCGGATAAGAACGAGCGTCAAATAACTTTATCGGACACCCAAAAGACTGATAGAAAAGTGGTAACGGGACATTTTGTCCCATTACCGAAATATGAATGAAGTTGGTAAAGGAACAAATTGTGCCTTTACCAAAAGTAATATAAAAACATAAGTGGCGGTTTCGAAATTATGCGGTAACGGTAAAAAATATGGACAAAAAGCCCCGATGAGTTTAGGTCTTCACCTAAATTCATCGGGGCTTTTTGCGTTTTAAAAGATTCCTTTTTCGGTCAGTTCCCGGCGCATTTTCTCGTATGCTCCGTTCACGGTGCGGAAGGCGGTATCGGGTGAAGACAGCGTATGCTCGGCGGCGAGGTCTATGTAGGCTTTGCCTTTTCGGAGCATTTTAAAGGTTTTTCCGTTTTCGTCTTTGCCAAGCTCATAAATTCCGTAACATTCCGTACAAAATCCGAGATGGTCGGCAACCATTGTGCGTTCTCGGTAATCAAGGTTTTCATAAGCGTTAAACAACGCGTCCGTCTGCCACTGTTTGAAGAATAACCTTTCGGGATTGGAAGTAGTGTCAACCGTCACATCCTCCGTCGTACTCTCTCCGTCTTCGTCAGCGTATTTACGGTAAAAATCGGTGTAGTGCGTACTGTCGATTCCGGCACGGATAATCTCTTTGGCGTCCTTAACGCTTTTTCCGATTTCGGCGGTGATTATGGTTATCGTTTCATCATCAAACTTATACTCATACTTTGCATACAGCGCCATCGCCTTTTTAAGCGTGCGGTATTCATCCACGCTCTGCACCGAATAGCCCTGCCGCATTGTGCGTATGTAGTTATCTATCTCGTTTTTTACATAAAACTCTTTGAATATGAGAAACGGAACGCCCGTGGAAATATCGTATTTTTGCAGTGCCTTGCAAATACCGAAAATATACGCCTGCTTTAAGTCGGCAAAATGCCCCTGCATAGCGGTTTCCTGCACCGTTTGCATAATGACCGTGTTGAGCCGAGGCTCGTAATAGTGCAAAAACCAGCCGAGATATTTTTCGTCTTTCTCAGTAAAGTAAAGGGAAATATATTCCTGAAAATCGCTCATTTTCGGCGGTGCCGGTTTTATACGGTATAGGTATAGATCTTCCGTCCAACGATCGTTTTTCACCGGCACACATCCTTTCTCATTTCATCTTTTTGTCCGTTTCGGCATACAGCGCCTCACGGCTCATAGCCTTTGTATATTCTTCTTTTGCGTATCTGTCATCCTTCTGTGCCCGCAGTTTATGCTCCTTGGCGAGCCGCTTTGCGGTTTCGGCAAACTCTGCCTTAATTGTTCCTCTGCCGCATTCGGTGCGGATAGCGGCACAGCGGCGGTTATATACTGCCGCAATCGGATCATTCTTCGCTTTTTCTTTGCGGTTTAGTACAGCGGCGTATTTACGGCAGGAAATTTTATTGCCCCTATATAATTCCGGCGCAATACCGTAGGAGCAATACTTCTGCCGCCGTGCACTCTGCATTAGGAAATACTTGCCGCAGATCTCACACCTGCGGGGATAATGCCCGTAGTGCAAGCCCTCAAAAAAGTCGGTCAGGATAAGACTGTAATAACTATCAAAGATGAGCCGTTTGGCAAGTGTTGCGTTTACGCTTTTGGCATTCTTCTTAACGGCAATATATTTACCGCTTTGCGTAAAATGATGTTCACCGAAAACCTTTAACGCCGGCGGCAGTAAATGCGCCTCGTCCAAGCGTTCGGCCTCGTCAATATGCTCACAGAATTTTATGAGTTTACCGTGGGCGTTAATGAAATCCTCCGAAAGCGTATCAAAGAAACGGAGAATGGATCGGATTTCCGTAATCATTTCTCCGGTAGTTGAAAAATCTATCGTGCGCTTTATTCTTTCCGCCGTGCCTGCGGCAATTTCGTCTTGCGGTAACAGACTGAGCTTTGCTTTTGCGGCGAAGTATTCGCAGATTGCTCGTCCGACCTGCTCTGTAAAGAACATTTCAACCGTGTTCCGTATTTCTTCCGCTTTCAACCCATCAAAAGGCTTTAGCTTCGGCAGAACCTTTAATGATTGCAGGGTATTAGCACCTGTTTTCACGAAGTCGGAGATATTGAGATACCCGTCCTGCAACTGCTGCAATATATGAAAGTTCAAACCGTCCCGAAACACGGCGATCCGTGCGGCGGTATCGCTTATATAAAACTGATTGAGCAGATGTACGGCGAATATTCCTGCAGGATAGTGCTTGCCGCCGAATATTACTCTGCCGTCACGGTAATCTGCGGTAAAAAGCGAAGAAATCATTGCCCTTTGCTCCTTTGGATTATTCTATCATAAGTGCTGTACCATAAAACGGACTCGGCAATGACACGCCCCCTGTCAAGTAGACATTTTTTGTGGACACCTGTTATGCGGTATAA
>ERZ825137.619-NODE-619-length-49643-cov-10.081975_pt1 | contig 49643 bp, 48 predicted proteins | sample MGYA00519873_ERZ825137 | MGnify/ENA primary metagenome ERZ825137 (study PRJEB31778, sample SAMEA3449190) | human gut metagenome | biome: human gut; feature: human-associated habitat; material: faeces | place: United Kingdom | collected 2010/2012 ...
GCGGGAGGCAGGCAAGTGGAACGCCGAAGGTCTGGCACGGCGCAGCCGTGACTGAAGGAGTCAGATAAGCGCACATCGCGCGCCCATTATCGGGAATTTTATAAAATTTCGGATTTACGCATTTATTGAACCGAAATCAATAACGCGCTTCTCTCTGCTTTTCGGCAAAGGGAGGCGCGTTATGTTTGTGGGCGACGATATCAGACCTCGTAAACCTTTTTCGTCGGCGCGAAATCCGAATTATACGCGATGATCTGGTCAAAGTGGTTCTGCGCGGCGATGCGCAGCATATCCGCCTGTGTGCAGTGGACGCTGTAACGCAATAGCTGCGCCTTGCCCGCGTGCAGCAGCAGCGAGGCGTGGGTATTCGGCTCGACCGTGCCGGTGAAGATCACCCGGCCGCCGCAGATCAGCAGGCGGCGAACCAGGCGGCGCGTCTTGATGTCGTCGAGCTGCGGGTCGCAGACGAAATACACGCCCAGCGCGACGAAATCCTCCGGGATGGCGCGGATGAACTTTCCGCTGAGCATATCCTGCACCTGCGGGCGAACCCACATCGCGGTCGCGTCCATGTGCCCCAATTCGGTGATGAAATGGCGGTCGGCGAAGATATCCGTCTCCGGCAGGCGCTCGCAGATGTAGGTCAGAATCCCCAGCCCGCGCCCGTAGCGCGGCACGGGGAGGATGACGGGGCGGCCGTCCGCCAGCGCTTCGGAAATCGCGGCGATCAGCGCGTCCACCTGCGCGTCACGCGAGGCCGAACCGGGCTGCATGCCGTAATCGCAATCCAGCACGGCGAGGTTCGCGCGGATGCCCTCGATCGGGTCGCGGGCGTGGACGCGCGCACAGTCGTAATAATCGCCGGAGAAGAACAGCGAGCGCCCGTTTTCCGCCATGCGATACCAGACGCTGCCGGAACAGTGGCCACTGCGCCCCCAAGTCAGCGTCAGTCCGCCGAGGATCTGCGCCTCGGCATAGGGGACGCTCAGCCCCTCCAGCACGAGCGGGTCGTCGATGCCCAGCGGAAGCTGACGCGCGGTTTCCGTCGTCAGCACCACGCGCCCGGTGAAGCCGTTGGCGAGCAGATACGGCAGCGCGCCGGATTGGTTTTCATGCGAATGGGAGAGGAACAGATAGCGCGCCGCGCGAATCTGTTCGGGCAGCAGATGCGGCAGTTCGTCCCCGCGATAGCAGCGCTGATAGCCGCAATCCATGATGAACGACGCGGTTTCGCCCTCCACAAAATAACAGTGGCGCTGCTGGGTGCAAGGCTCGCCCGTCAAATATAGCTTCATGCCGCCGCTTCCTCCCCGGTTGTAAAAATAAATTTATGAATAGTATAGTACAAAAAGGGAAATGCGTAAACCCGAAAACAGGGCGGGAATTTGGTTTTGTCAAAAAGAACGTGAGGCATGCGATATTTTTTGTGCAGTTTCGGGCGGCAGTCATCCTTTTTTTCGCCGGCAATTCGTGGTACAATAGGGATTAAACGGAATGAGCGGAATAAACCGCTTTTTTTTCAAAAATCAGGAAGAAAACGCGGCGGTGGTTCGTCTTTATGGCGTAGAGAAAAAGAACCCGCCGGGGCGGCGGGAAGGGGTGGCTGCGATGAAAAAGAGGCTGATGGTGAGCCTGGCCGTGCTGATGGCGCTCTGGGGCGGGCAGGCGTTGGCGCAGAGCGCCGTGGTGAACAACGGTTCCGACCCGAACAGCCGATTGAACATGCGCGATCAGCCCAGCAGGGACGCAAGCGCCGTCGGCCAGTTTTACACGGGCACGCCGGTTGAAATCGTCGCCGACGCGGGCGACGGCTGGTCGCAGGTGACGATCGGCGGCGGGGTCAACAGCCTGAGCGGCTATATGATGACCCGCTACCTCGCCGAAGACGCTTCTGCCGTGCAGGATATGACCAAGGAGATGCAGGTGGTTTCGCCTTACGGCACACAGAGCGTCGTCGTGCGCAATACGCCGAGCAACTCCTACGACGCGGTGGCGATGGCGGAGGTCGGCGACGAGGTGCGCGTCATCGGCACAAAGGGCGATTATTACTATGTGCTGCTGGGCGACGGCTCGGTCGGCTGCCTGAGCACGAGCGAGGCGAACTAATTCCGCTTCGCGGCCAGCAGAACGCCCGTCCGCGCATCCAGATAGAGGGTATAGATCGTGCGGTAATTCCGCGTGTAGTCCGTCGCCATGATCCACCAGACGGGTTGATCGGGGTTCGAGGCGTTCAGCCAGCCGGATAGATGGTAAATGGATAGATCCGTTCGGTTCAGCGCTTTTTCCAGAAAAGCATAGCCGTAGAGCATCGCGTCCTCAAAGGAGAGCATGGTTTCGTCCGGCAGGATGAACCGTATTCCCTCTAATGCCAGAGAAAAATTGCCTTCTTCGGTATCGACACGGGCAAAATATGCGGTAGATTCGGCCTGCACCTGCGCGTCCATGCCCGGTTCATAGCCGTAGTCTGCATAGGCGCGTTCGCAATCGGCGGTGTACAGCGCCAGATAGCGCGCGTGTTCCTCACTGCTGATCGTCGTGCGGATGGGAAAGTCGATCACGCTGTTTTGCAGGGTGGATTCGGGCGGCAGGCTGCTCAGGTTTACGTCTGCGTCGCACATCTGGCAGGGCCTGAGCGCGTTATAAGGCGCGTCATCCAGTTCATCGCCCAAGAAAGAGACCATGCCATCCCAGTATTTGGGGTCGATGGAGTCGCAGTTGGACAGCGTATGGAAATACCGCCCGCCGTTGGGATTGTAATACAGCGGAATGTTGAAGGGAAAGCCCTTTGCCAGCGCGGGGCAGGTCAGCGCGCAGAGCAGCGCAAGCAAGGCCAAAAATCGAACCATATCAAATTCCTCCCGATTTGTCAGCTTGTTGACATAAGCAAATTAGGCTTGAATAGCAAAATCAGGAAATTCAGCGATTCTTTCATTTGCGGAAAGGGCTATTCTCCCCCTTCGGGGGGGAGAATAGCTTTTTGTCTACAGTCTAAGGCGCTCTGCGCCGCGTTATCTTTCCCCGTTATGGTAAAAAAAGCCCACGAAAAACCGTGAGCCTGCTTGCAAAAGAAAGGTGGTGATATAACAAATAGACCTTGCGGCTTAGGTTCGGTAGGCTTTCCCCGCGCGTTACTTCCTGTCGCCATAGAAGCGGTTTCCCTTGAAAGCGCGCGCCGCGTCGTTTCCGTGCGCGGGACCGAATTACCACTGAGACCACACTGTAATCTCTGTTATATCCTGTTCGACAGTCTAGGAGCTTTCCTCGGCAGCCTCGGTTCTTTCCTAGCCTCTTTTGCAGTCGTGGTTTCACACAGCGATCGCGGCGGCTTCCGTGAGCCTTTGGTCACCGTGCGTTGTTCCGTGATCCACCACAGCCGCTCAAGGCAGGCTACACTGCAGGCAGCTTTTGTACCACCATGCAGGTTTTCATGACGCAAAGCCGTCATGCCTCCACGAAAAATGGGTCGAACTCCGCCATGCCATTGACGGCCGCCCATAGTTCTTACTCCCAGCGCCAACCCCCGACTGGGCGTCAGCAGCCAGCGCCAGAAACTTCATCGATATGCCCTTTAACGGATTTTTAGCCCCGTCTTCAGAGAGAACTTTGCTGACTAGAATACTGCACCACCTGCGTCTGATTATAGCACGGTTTTTCCCTTTTTTCAATCGTCTTTCTGTCGTTTCACGATGCGGGTCAGCGTCTTTAGGCCATCAAAACGCCGACAAGGATGCCCAGCAGCGCGCCGGCCAGCACCTGAATGGGCGTGTGGCCGACCAGCTCCTTGAGATGCTCGTCGTCAAAATTGAAGCCTTTGCCCGACAGACCCTCGACGATGTGGTTGATGACCGCGGCATTTCTGCCCGTCGAGCGGCGCACGCCCGCCGCGTCATACATCGTCACGCCCGCAAAGCAGAACGCGAGCGCGAAGACCGCCGAGGAAAAACCCTCGTGAAGGCCGACCACCATCAGCATCGCGCAGGCCATCGACGAATGCGAAGACGGCATTCCGCCGGAACCGAACACGCGCGTGTAGTCAAACCGCCTGCTGATGGCCAGCGTCAGCAGCACCTTGATTCCCTGCGCGATGGCCCACGCCAGCGCCGCCGCCTGAATGACGCGGTTATTGATAATCTCCAGTAAAATAGCCCCCACGGTTGCTCCCCCTGTTTCTTACTTCTTTCTCTTGGCCAGCGCCTCGGCAAACGCGCGCAGGAACCACGCTGAATCGCCGAAAACCGAAAGCGCCTCTTCCGCCCGCGTCCACAGCTCGCGGGATTTTTTCTGCGCGGCCTCGACGCCGACCAGCGAAGGCCAGGTCATCTTGCCGCGCTGCGCGTCCATGCCGGTCTGTTTGCCCAAATCCTTCGCGTCGCCGAGCACGTCCAGCAAATCGTCGTCGATTTGGAACGCCAGCCCGACGCAGAGACCGAACGTCTCCAGCGCGGAAATCGCCTTTTCGTCCGCGCCCGCGATATAGGCCGCAGCCAGCAGCGGCGCCGTCAGCAGGTCGGCCGTCTTGTGCGTGTGAATGTATTGCAGCGTCGCCTCGTTCGGCTCGTGATGCTCGCTGAGCAGATCAATGCTCTGCCCGGCCACCATGCCGCTCACGCCCGCGCGCCGCGCAATCTCCTGCGCCGCGCGGATATGCCCCGGCGTATTTTCTCCCCACGCCAGCGCATTGTTTAGTATACACTCATACGCATAATTAAGCAATCCGTCTCCGGCCAAAATCGCAAAGCCTTCGCCAAAAACTTTGTGGTTTGTCAGCCTTCCGCGGCGGTAATCGTCGTTATCCATTCCCGGCAGATCGTCGTGAATCAGTGAATACGTGTGAATCATTTCCAACGCGGCGGCCGGCACGCGCGCCTGACGGATATCGCCGCCCAGCATTTCGCACGTCGCCAGCAGCAGCACCGGGCGAATCCGCTTGCCCCCCGCCAGCAGGCTGTAGCGCATCGCCTCGCACAGGCGCTTGGGGATGCGCATTTCGTTCGGACATTCTTCCTCGGTCTGCGGCAGAACCTGCTCGATCGTCTCCTCCACCATCGCGACATAGCGCTGATATTGCTCACGATAATCCATTGCTTTTCTCCTCCAGCGGCGTGATCTCCGCCGTCTCCGGGTCGATCTGTTCAATGCGCCTGCTGCAATCCGCAAGCTGCTGCTTCAACTGCGCGGCAAGCACCACGCCCTTTTCGTATGTCTTTATCGTTTCGTCGAGCGTCATGTCGCCCTCCGCCAGCCGCTCGGTCAGCGCTTCCAGCTCGCTCATGCCCGCTTCAAACGTCTGCTTTCTGGCCATGCTCTTCCTCCTCGCTCCATACCCTCGCGCGAATCACGCCGTCCGCAAAGCGGATCGAAACCTCGTCGCCCGCCCGCAAAAGCGCGGCCTTCGCCACCGCGCCGCCCTCTTTCTGAACGATGGCGTATCCCCTTTTCAGCGCGGCATACGGGCTGAGCAGCTCCAGCGCGGCCTGCCGCGCGTCCAGCGCGCCCTGTCGTTTCTGCATCTGCTCCCGCATCGCGCGCAAGAGCGTCTGCGTTTGCGCCTCCAGCCGTTCCGCCTGCCGTGCGACTTGAAGATCCGGGCGGTTGGCGTTCAGCTTCGTCTGCGCGAGGATCAGCGCGTTTCGCCTCGCCTCGACGCATGCTTCTGCGCTTTCCTTCAGGCTTTCGCGCATCGCCTCCACCGAGGCCGCCACGTCGTCCCAAATCGGCGTCACACATTCCGCCGCCGCGGAGGGCGTCGGTACGCGCAAATCGGCCGCCAAGTCGCAAAGCGTCATGTCGGTTTCATGTCCGACTGCGGAAACGACCGGCTTTTTGCACATCGCCACCGCGCGAACGACGCTTTCCTCGTTAAACGTCCACAAATCCTCCATCGAGCCGCCGCCCCGCGCCACGATGATGACGCTGACGTGCTCCAGCCGTTCGAGCATCCGAATCCCCGCCGCGACTTCCTCATCCGCGCCGATGCCCTGCACACGCACCGGGCAGAGCAGGATGCGCGCGTTCGGGTTGCGCCGCAGCGACACATTCAGGATGTCGTGAATCACCGCGCCCGTCGGCGAGGAAACCACGCCGACAGTATCCGGGTAGCGCGGCAGGGCGCGCTTTCTTTCCGGCGCAAACAGCCCCTCGCGCCCCAGCTTCTCCTTGAGCATTTGCAGCCGCTCGTAGAGCACGCCCACGCCCTGCGCATGCAGCCGCTTCACGACGAATTGATATTGCCCGCCCCGCGCGTACAGCGCCACGCTTCCGCTCGCCGTCGCGCGCATGCCTTCAAACGGCATGGCCTGCAAATTTTCCGCCTCGTCGGCGTACATCACGCAGGAAATCGCGGCGTTTTCGTCCTTCATCGTGAAAAACAGCGCGCCGGACTGGTGAAACTTCAAATTGCTGATCTCGCCCTTCAGCTCAATGGCGCGCAGCATCGGATCCATTTGAAACATTCTGCGCACATATTCGTTGAGCTGAGAGACCGTCAGTTCGAGCTTAGCGGCCATGGCGTTCCGCCGCGTCGAGCGTGTTGGAAAGCAGCATCGCGATCGTCATCTGGCCGACGCCGCCGGGCACAGGCGTGAGATAGGCCGCTTTCTGCGCCGCCTCCTCCGCGTTCACGTCGCCCACCAGCGCCCCGTCCACGCGGTTAATGCCCACGTCGATCACCGTCGCGCCGGGCTTTATCATGTCGCCGGTCACGAAATTCGCCCTGCCGACCGCCGCGACGAGGATATCGGCCTGCCGCGTTATATCCGCCAGATTCTCCGTCTTGGAGTGGCAGACGGTCACCGTCGCATCCGCTGCCAGCAGCAGCATGGCCATCGGCTTGCCCACGATGTTGCTCCGCCCGATCACCACCGCATGCCTGCCGCGTGTCGGAATGTTGTAAGCCTCCAGCAGCTTCATCACGCCCAGTGGCGTACAGGGCACGAAACCGGGCTGGCCGCTCATCAGTTTGCCCGCATTCATCGCGTGAAAACCGTCCACGTCCTTTTCGGGATCAATCAGCGCCAGCACGCGCGCCTCATCCAGCCCCTTCGGCAGCGGAAGCTGCACCAGAATCCCGTGTACGCTTTGATCCGCGTTGAGCGCGACAACCGCGCTTTCCAGCTTCTCCTGCGTACAGCTCTCCGGCAGGCGCAGGATGGTCGAGCGAATCCCCGCGCGAAGGCAGGCGTTTTCCTTGTTGCGCACATAAACCCGGCTGGCCGGGTTGTCGCCCGCCACGATCACCGCGAGGTGCGGCGTCACGCCTTTTTCTGTCAGCGCCTGCGCGCGCTGCGCGGCGTTTTCCTTCCATTTTTTTGCGATCTCCCGGCCGTCAATCCATGTCAGGGGCATCAAAATCCCTCCTCTGTCGATTCAGCGAAATTCAGGGATTCCTTCTTCTCTTCATCGTCCATATCATCCGTGCAGACGGCGCTCCGCCCGATAGGCTTCCGCGCCCAGCAGCGCAACGCCCACCGCGTTGTCGCCGGAAAGCTCCGGCCTCGCGAAGCAGAGCCTGCAGCCCAGCCGCGTCTTTTTCGCGCGTTCCAGCAGCATGCCCCTCAGCAGCGTCGAGGATGCGACGCCACCCGCAAGCAGCGCCTGCCGCGCTCCCGTCTGCTCGCCCGCAGCGGCGATCATCCGGAGAATGCTTCTGCAAAGGAAATCGAACACCTCGGCGGCGATCTGCGCTTTGGGCATGTCGCCGCCTTCGATCCAGCGCGTCACTTTATTTTCCGCGCCCGCCATATTGCAGCTCACGCCCTTGATGGATACGCCGATCAAGCCCTGCGCCTTTCCCTCCATCGCCAGTTTTTCAAGCGACGGCCCGGCCGGGAACGGCATGTGCAGCCTCACGCCGGTTCGATCGACAAGCTGCCCGGCGTGCAAATCCAGACTGCCGCCCAGCAGCGTCAGCTTTCCTTCTTCGCTGAGCAGGATTTCCGTCGTGCCGCCGGAGAGATGCAGCGCCAGAAACGGCTTCGTCTCGTCGATACCGGCGTCCACCATGGCCGCCCGCACATGGCCTTCCTGATGGCTGGCAGGATAAAAAGGCACGCGCAGTAATGAAGCTGCTGCGCGTGCCTGACTTTCACCCGCGCGAAACACGGGCATATACGAATCCTCTGCCGGACGCGGACGAGTGCTTGCACACACGGCGCAAATCTCAGCGTCCGATACGTCGGCCATCACGTTTTGAACCATCTGCGGCAGATTTTTGACATGCTGAAACAGACCCTGCGACTGCATGAGCCCGCGCGCGCCATCCTCCACCGTGAGCAGCCGTCTGGACGAAGAGAGAATCTCGCCCTCCGGCGTCACCAGCGCGCAGGACGTCGTGTAGCAGCTTGTATCAATGCCCAGAACAGCTCTCATGCCTGCGCCGCCAGCTTTCTGCTGATGGTACCCAGCACACCGTTGACGAACGGGCAGGATTCCTCCCCGGAGTATTTGCGCGTCAGTTCAACCGCCTCGTTGATCGCCACCGCCGCCGGCAGGCCGCTGTACTGCATTTCGTACACGGCAAGGCGCATAATCGCCAAATCCACGCGGGACAGGCGCGCGAGCGTCCAGCCGCGCAGGCAGGCCGCGATTTCGCCGTCGAGCTGCTCGGCATGCTCCTTCACACCGGAAACCACGGTGTCGATATAGGTGCTGTCCTTCTCGCCCGGTTTGTAATCAATAAGATCAACGAGGGTCTCCGCCGTCGCTTCTCCGCCAAAGAGTTGTTCAAATACGAGCTGCATCGCAGCTTCACGCGCTATAGGACGTGCCATTCTTCATTTGCTCCGATCCGTTTTATTGATTGAATATGCGCCGCTTCTCAGTAGCGGCCGTTCTCATCGTGATGGAAAAACAGATAAATGTTCTCCACGAATTTCTTTTTATCCTTTACGCCGCCGATAAACGCGCCGATCAGGCAGAAAAGCGCAATCAGCAGCGCCGGCCCAACGCCGACCGTCAGGCAGAGTACCGCAAAAATCAGGCCGAGCGCTGCCCCGAAGAGCGTACAGGGAACCGTACCCGGCGTGAGCATCTGGCTCATAAACGTTTTCAAATCCATCATGCCTGTTCACCCTGCTCCTGCTCCGCCGTCTGCTGTTCGTCTTCCTGCGCCGCTTCTTCCGCCGTATCGTCGGCCTTCGTTTCGGGGTCATCGGCCTCAGGCTCCGCGCCGCATTCGGCTTCCGCGCCCTGCTGTTCTTCCGTCTGGGGTTCCGGCTCGTCCTGCTTCTCCGGCTTGCCAACGGGCAGCGGATCGGCGTCCAGACCGAGCAGCGCCGTCGGAATGGCATACGGAGAGGCCTCCGTCTTTTCATCCGCCGGAATGGTGCTGTCCACAAAGACGCGCACCTCCTGCACCATCACGCCGGAGCAGGCTTCCAAATACTTCTTGATCTGCTTTTGCAGCGCGGAAATCGCCAGCGGCATGCTGATATCCGATTGCAGCGAAATGTGCACGTCCACGCGGATGCTCTCCTCGTCGCTGTAGAGCGACGACGTGACGACCTTCAATTCCGCATGCTGGTTGAGGCACTTGTTCACCAGCGTCTCCAGCGCCTTGAGCGAAATGCGAACCATGCCGTTTTCGTTGCGCTGAATCGCGTAGTTGCTCGAGCGCTTCTTTCGGGACGGCAGAATCATCGCGAACAGCAGCAGGAACAGCAGCACGAAGAGCGCCGCAATGCCGACCATCGCCGCCTTGACGACAAATTTGCTCATATCCACGGCCGCGATCCAGCCCGTGATCATATCAAAGGAGATTTTCCCGACAAGCAGCGCGACCACACCGGCGGCGCAGCCCAGCGCGACCAGCGCGCACAGCAGAATCAAAATCCGATCCCATACAGGATGTTTCAAACTGTGTTTCCTCCTTTATGCCTCTCGTAACGCACTCGCCTTACGCCTGCTCGGAGGATTCTTCCTCCTGCCCGGCGTCTTCCTCGGTCGGCTCGTCCGCCGCCTCGGCTTCCGGTTCGTCCGTCGGCTCGTCCTCGGCGCGCTCCTGCTCCTGCGCCTGCGTCTCCTGCGCCGCCTTGCCTTCTTCCAGCGCATGCTGTTCTTCTTCCGCTTCGAGGCTCAGCGCGATCTTCTGGCTCTGCTGGAGCTCTTCGTTTTCCTTTTCAAAGCTCACGCCGACCACATGCAGATCCACCTTTTCCACATGCAGACCCGTCATGGATTCAATGGACTTGCGCACGTTCTCCTGCGCGCTACGGCCAACCTTCTGGATGGGCATGCCGTAATCGACCGTCACGCTGACGTCAACGCTGACGTCCTCTCCGTTCATATCCACGCGCACGCCGCGCGGCAGCTTGCCCTTGCCCAGCAGGCCGCTGTTGCCCGCAATGGCGGAGATGCCGTCCACTTCCGTGGTGGCCACGCTCACGATGGTAGAAATGACTTCATTGGCGTATGTGATCTGACCGTTATCCTGCTCGCGGTCGATATCGACGTTCTGATTTTCGTTCATTTCAAAAACACCTCCCTATGGATATTCACTAGTATAGCAGATTTTCCGTCCGTGCACAATTCCAATTCGCTTATTTTTTGATCAGAATGATTTTTAGTTGCGCCGTTTCCGCCCCGGATGACCCGCCGACGGCGTTTAAGAGCCGATTTCTGGCGTTTTCGTCCATGCCGAATGTCTGCGGCACCAGCAGCGTCACGCCCTGCGCGCCGCAAACGGCCAGCGCGCCCTCCGCGCCCATCCCCTCAAGAACGGCCGTCATCTGTGCCTCGCGCTCCATCCGCTCCGCAATCTGCGTCTTCTGCGCCAGCGCGGCTTCCTTCGCCGCCGAGTCGCCTCCCGCATCGGCAATCACCCCGTCAAGCAGCGCCAGCTCCTCCTCCCGCTGCCGGTTGAGCCGCGCCCGAACCTCCGCAATCGAGCCGCCGCCGATGGCGTCGCCCTCCAGCTCCGTCCGGATCACGGGGAGACTGACGGCCGATGGCACGTTTTTCGTCCGAGCCGATCCCGCATAGCCGCAAACGCCCAGCAGCGCCAGCAGCATCACGCTGCAAAACACGCGGAGTGCGCCGACCGGATGGCGATAGATCGTCTTCCTGATGCTCTTTTCCGCTTTTTTCGTCATTTATTTTCCTCCCGTCACGACGCTCACCGCCGAATTGGGCAAGCCCAGCAGCGCACAAAGCGCCTGTTCAAGCTGCATCCGCACCAGCGGATCGTCCGCGCCCTGCGCCACGGCCATCGCGCCGCACGGCACTTCTCCGCCCGTTTCGCCTTTCATCAGCCCCGTCCCGCCCGTCTGCGCTTTTCGGGTCATAATCGTCACCTCCACGCGCCCCGCTCCCTCCATGCGGGATAAAACCGCCGACGCCTGTTTTTCAAGCCTGTCCGCCCCGCCCGCTTCTTCCCGAAGGGCGCAGTAGCCGATCATCGAAAACGCAAGGAGCAGCAGCAGAAGCACCTGCGGCGTGAGCGCCGCCTTGATTCTCCTGAACCAATCCGCCACGCCGCGTCCTCCCTTCTATTTCACTGATTTTCCCCATCTTCATCCTGTCTTCGTTTTTTCTTCTGTCGTTCGCCTATTTCATCATGCACGCCAGAATGGCCTCCATGCTCGCCGCCTGCGACAGCGCCTCCCATAGGTCGCGCGCGCCGTCCAGCGTCAGGTGCAGCATCAGCAGCCCGCCGATCATCCGCATGCTCCCTTTCGCGTCGCTTTCGCCCAGCGCCATTTGAATCATCGCCGTCAGTGCGCAGAGCGTACACAGCCGCGCCATCAGGGTCATCATCCGCCCCGCCTCCCGTCATCGCAGCAGCACCGTCAGGTTGCCCACCAGCAGCACCTGCACAATCAGCAGGAAATACATCGTTCCCACGCACAGCATGGTGATGAAAAACAGCACGACCGTCCTTGAAAAATCCCCGATGGCGCAGACGATATCGCCGTCCGCAATCGGTTCAAGCAACGCCGCGCTCAGCCGCAGCATGAAAACCACCGCCAGCGTGCGCAGAAGCGGGCCGACCAGCGCGCCGACCAGCACAAGCACCGCCGCCACGCCCAGCGCGTTTTTGACGATCAGCGTACAGCCCACCAGCGTGTCCATCGTGTCGGAAAACATGCCGCCGACGACCGGCACAAAGTTATCCACCGCGTATTTGGCCGCGCGAATCGCCACGCCGTCGATGCTCGCGCTCGTCACCCCTTGAAGCGACATCGCCCCGAGGAACACCGTGAAGCTCACCCCGAGCAGCCAGCAGACCGCGCCGCGCAGGAGCTGCGCCATTCGGGTCAGGTGCGCCCGGTCGGACAGGTGGTTCACCGCCGTCACCGCGCAGGTGCACATCACCAGCCGCAGGATGACCTCCCGCGCGAGAAAAACCATGCTGCCCGAAGCCGCCGCAACCATCGGATGCAGAAACGCGGAGGACGCACTGCCGCCCAGCGCCGTCAGCAGGGTCAGCAGCATCGGCAGAAGCCGTTCCATGTGGCGCGTCATGGTCACGATGGTCTGCCGCGTGTGGGAAAGCTCGCCGAGCGTCGTCACGATCACCGGCGTCAGCACCAGCACGAAGCAGGCGCTCCGGCTCATGGCCGAAAGCGAATCCGACTGCGGCGAAAGCGTATGCATCAGCAGGCTGGCCAGCACCACCGGCAGCATGACGGAAAGCATCATCTGAATCAGCGCGCCAACCTCCCGCATGAATACGCCGAGCGCCGCCGTCAGCACATCGTCCGCCGAAAAGCCTTCCCCGCCCGCGAGCGCGCGCACCGTCTGCTCAAGGGTTCGGCGCTCCGGCCAGCCGGGCACGTCCAGCGTCACATCCTCGACCGCCGCAAAATCCATGCCGTCGATCACGCTTTCAATCCCCTGCGTGACCCGCTCCTCCGTTTTCTCCGCCGCGGCAGCCGCCGGAAGCAGCAGCGCAAGCAGAAAAAGCGCCGCAAGCCGTCTCATTGCAGCGCGCCGACCGCCATCTGCGTCAGCTTCAGAAAAATCGGGAGCGCCACGCCGAGCAGCATCAGCCGCCCGCAAAGCTCCGCGCGGCAGGCGATCGACGGCGCGTCCATGTCCCGGCAGACCTGCGCGGCGAACTGCGTCATCAGCACGATGCCCATCGCCTTGAGCATGGTCTGACCGTATACCGCCTCCAGCGACAGCTCGGATAGAAAATCTCGAATCTGCGCCGCGTATTCACCCACGGCGGGCAGCAGCATCAGCAGCGTCATCGCGCCGAACGCCACACAAAGCAGCGCCGCCATGCCCGGATTCATCTGCCGCAGGAGCATCGTCATCACCGCCGCAAGCAGGCAAAAACCGATCAGCCGAACCATAAAGTGCCTCCCTTAATACAAGCCGAAAATGCTTTTGACGTTGTTGAGGAGCTGCGCCACCAAGTCAACGACCAGAAACATCACCACAACCAGCCCCGCCACGGAGGCCAGCACGGCGATATCCTCCCGCCCCGCCTTTTGCAGCACCTGATTCACCGCAAAAATCAGGATCCCGACGCCCGCGATTTGAAACAGCAGATCAATGTTCATGGCGCACCCTCCTAGATCAGCATCAGAAACGCCGCCGCGCCGCCCGTCACGCCCAGCGTTCGGATCATCTGCGCGCGTCTGGCCGCGTCCCGGCGCAGGCTCTCCTCCCGCTGATATAGGCGCCCGTCCGCCTCGGAAAGAATCCGAAGCTGTTCCTCCAGCCCCGTCCGCCCAAGCTCGCCGAGCACCTGTTCAAACGCCTCCCTGTCCGCTTCGGCCAGCACGCCGTAGCTCGGCGTTCTGCCCGCCTCGCGCACGAAAAGCTCGACGAGCTGCGGGTTGGCGCTGTTTTCCATTCGCTCTCCGCACAGGTGCAGCAGCCTCGTCAGCTCCCTTTGCTCGCGCGTCGCGCGCAAATCCATCCGCGCGAGCAGCGCGGCCAGCGGAAGCCGCTCATAGCGAATGACGTCGTTCATCCGCAGAATACAGCGGCGCATCGCCTGAATCCACCGAACGCGCCGCGTCTCACCATCCGCCACCGCAAACCCGATCGCGCTGAGCGAAATCATGGCCATCACCGCCGTGTTCCACATCCGTTCCATCCTCCCTAAAAAGCGGCGTTCCTTCCGCGTCATATGCCGCCGCAAGCCGCCCATGCCGCCCGAGCAGCAGATACCGCTCAAACGTCGCCCCGTCGTACAGCCGTTTCAGAATCGGCCGACGCAAAACGTCCGTCCATGTTCCGGCGTGCGCGCTGGCCAGCAGGCCGACTCCGCATCTGGCGGCGTTTTCGAGCGCCTGCGCGTCCCGCTCGTTCCCGATTTCGTCGCAGAGAACCGCCTGCGGCGCCATCGCGCGCAGAAGCATCTCCACGGCTGCCGCCTTATCGACGCTGCGCATCACGTCGATCCCCTGTTCCGCCTCGCCCGTCGGAAAAAGCTCCTCCCGCTCGTCGCAGACCGCCACGCGAATCCCCATGGCCGCCAGCTTTTTCGCCGCGTCGCGCAGCACCGTCGTCTTGCCGCATCCCGGCGGGCCGAGAAGCAGCGCGCGGCAGACCCGCCCGCCTTCGCCCATGATATACGGCAAAACGCCGCCGCTCGCCCCCGGAACGTCTCTGGCCACGCGAATACACACGGAGGTCGGCGACGAAAGCCGCCCGCTTTCGCCCGTCGTCACGCGCCCGCACACGCCCGCGCGGCAGCCGTTCCCCAGCGGAATATATCCCTGCGCCAGCTGGGTTTCATAGGCGTATCGCGAGTAGCCGCAGAGCGCCGTCACCAGCTCGTCCACGTCCCGCTGCGAAAAAAAGACGTTTTGCGTTTCGCCGCGCCCATCAAACACAAAGCAGGCATTTTGCCCGGCATAAAAGCGCATTTCCTCCAGCCGCCGCATCTGCCGGAGCGGCATATCCAGCAGGAGCTTCGCCGCCTTGTCCGTCATCCGCGCCGCCAGCGCCCGCCGTTCATCCTCCAACGGCTCACCCCTCCCTGAACGCAAAAAACGCAGAGGTTTCGTTCCTCTGCGTTCATCTTATGTCGGGTATACGGGTTTTAGCCCACTTCAATGACTTCCGTGCCCTCGATGGCGGCGGCGATCAAGGCCTCACTGTCCAGCGCGTCCTCCGCCTTCTGGATCAGTTCGATGCGCGGGTGCGTCGCCGGATGCTTCGGCGTGAAGACCGTGCAGCAATCCTCATACGGCAGGGAGGACGTTTCAAACGTGCCGATCTTCTGCGCGCGCTCGATGATCTCGCTCTTGTCCATGCCGATGGCCGGGCGGAAAACCGGCATATTCACCACCGCGTCCGTGCAGCCGAGCGCCTCCATCGTCTGGCTGGCGACCTGACCGATGGATTCGCCGGTAATCAGCGCCTGCGCGCCGTCCTTGCGGGCGATGATCTCGGCGATGCGCATCATATAGCGGCGCATGATGAGCGTCGTGTAATTTTCCGGGCACTTGGCGTGAATCTGCATCTGAATTTCGGTAAACGGCACGACATGCACGCGCATTTTGCCGCAGTATTCGCTCAGCAGCCGCGCCAGCTCAAGCACCTTTTCCCGCGCGCGCTCGCTGGTATACGGGAAGGAATGATAGTGCACGCAGCAGAGCTCAACGCCGCGCTTGGCGATCATAAAACCTGCCACCGGGCTGTCAATGCCGCCGGAGAGCAGCAGACACGCCTTGCCGTTCGTGCCCATCGGCATGCCCTCAACGGCGTGGATGCGCTTGACGGACAGATACGCATGGTCGCGGATCTCGATCATCATCGTGTGATCGGGATGGTTGACATCCACGCTCAGGTGCGGCACATGTTCGAGGATGTAGCCGCCCGCCTCGCGCATGATCGCCGGGGAATCGAGCGGATAGCGCTTGTCGGAGCGGCGCGCCAGCACCTTGAACGTGCCGGAAAGCGGCTCCATCATTTTAGCCGCCTGCTCGCAGATCGCCCCGAAATCGTCCTTGTCCATCTCGATGGCCGGGCTGACGGAATGAACGCCGAACACGCGCGTCACGCGGCGGATGCACTCGTCCATATCCGTAAAATCAGATACGTAGAAGCGCCCTTCGCTCATCCAGACGCGGCCGTTCACCGGGCGCACGGCCTGACGGATGTGATCCATCAGCTTTTTCATAAAGAACGGGCGGTTCTGCCCCTTCAAGAACACCTCGCCGAAGCGAACCAACAGGATTTCTCTCACCGTTTTATCTCCTTTTGAATTGGCGAAGCATGCGGTAGAGCGCCAGCATGTGCCGCGCCGCCTCGTCCATTTCGTCCATCGTGTTCAGTGCGCCCAGGCTCACGCGAACCGTTCCGTCCGCCTGCGCCTGAGACAGCCCCATCGCGCGCAGCGTCGGGCTGACCTTCTGCTTGTGGGATGCGCAGGCCGAGCCCGTGGAAACCAGCACGCCCTCGCCTTCCAGCGCGTTGCGCATCACCTCGCCGCGCACGCCGTCAAAGGACAGGCTCAGGATATGCGGCGCGCTGTCCGCATCCTCCGGCATCGGCCCGTTGAGGCGGACGCCTTCCTCCTGCGAAAGCGCCGCCCAGAGACGCGCCTTCATCCCGCGCATCCGCTTCACGGCTTCTGCGTCCGCGGCAAGGGTTTTCACCGCCTCGCAAAGCCCCAGAATGGCCGGGGAATTATAGGTGCCCGACCGCAGCCCCTTTTCCTGCCCGCCGCCCGTGATCTGCGGAATCAGCCGCACACCGGGGCGAACCGCCAGCACGCCGATCCCCTTCGGCCCGTGAATCTTGTGCCCGCTCAGCGCGTACAGATCCACGCCCATGTGCTCCATGTGCATCGGCACACGCATGAACCCCTGCACGCCGTCCACGTGAATCCGCACGTTCGGGTTTTTCCTGCGCGCCAGCTTGTTTAGCGCCTCCACCGGCTGAATCGCGCCGGTTTCGTTGCTCACCTGCATGCAGCTCACCAGCGCCGTGTGTTCGTCGATCACCGTCTCGCAGGCGGCCAGATCGACCACGCCGCGCGCGTCAATCGGCAGCACGCGCACCGTGTGCCCCATCTGCTCCACGCGCCGGATGGTTTCCGCCACCGCCGGGTGCTCGATGGCGCTGCAAACGAAATTCGCGCCCTGACGAAGCGCCGCCGCCGTGCCGAGAATCGCGAGGTTGTCGCTTTCCGTGCCGCCGCCGGTAAAAATCACGCCGCTTTCCTGAATGCCAAGCTGTGCGGCAATCGTCTTTCGACATTCGCGCATCGCCCGATCCACATCGACTGCGGGCTTATACGCGGCGGAAGCGTTGAAATACTGCTCGCGCATGCAGCGATCCATCACGTCGATCACGCCGTCAAACGGGCGCGTCGTCGCGCTGTTATCCAAATAAATCATGGTTTCTCCCCTCGGAAAGAAAGCTCCGACCGCTCTTGCGCGCCGGAGACCGTTTTAGCCCTGATAAACGCCCGCGGGCAGGTACTGGCGGATCAACTCCACCATTTCCTCGCTCGGCTCGATGATAATCATGTGCTTTTTGCTTTCCTTGACATAATAGAAGTAGAAGAGGTTGCCGTCGCGGTTGGCGAACCAGTTCTTCTTTTCCACGTCCTTCATCGCCAGATAGCGGCGGAAGCTGTCCCCGGCCACATGGCCGCAGGCGGAGACGTTCTTGACGTTCATGCTGCCCAGCTCCTTGCGCTTGGCCTGACGAAAGACCTTCGCAAAATCCAGCGAACCGTTGGTGAACGTGTATTCATATTCCACCTTGAGGTTATCCTTGAGGAAGAACAGCAGCACGGCGAAGGCCGCCGCCATCAGCACCATGACGAGCGCCGTCACGCTGAATTGCAGCATGACCACCTGCAGCATCATCAGCGCATAGCCGCCGAAGAGCACGATAAACACCCAGCAGAGCACGTAAAGGACGTTAGACAGCGCCTTTGCGCGCGGGCTGACAATGTCCTCCTTGAAATGATCCATCATAAGCGCAAAACCTCCGAGATTCTTTGTCGTTTATTATAACACCAAACGCGCCGACACTTCAACCCCCACGGCGGATTCGTTTCCGTTTCGGCCGAAAAAAGAGGATTTTTGTACATAGAGCGCGAATTAGATCTTGTTTACCGACTTTTAACCCTTTTATTTAGCCCATTTTCGGAGGTTTTGAATCAATGAAATGCCCCAAGTGCGGCGCATGGAACGCAGCCTATCTGCCCAAATGCACCCAGTGCGGCGCGCCGCTGCCGAATACCCCGGAAGGCCCTGCCGCGTGGGAAGAATCCCTGCACAAGAAAAAACCGTCGCTTGAAATCACGACGTTTGACGAAAAGGACGAATGGAGCGAGGCCAAGCCGGACGCGCCGGAAAAGGAACCCGGCTTCGACCCGGAGGAGCTTGACCGCGCCCAGTTGACCGATGAGCTGGAAGACCTGAAAAAGCGCCGCGAGGACGGCAAAAAGCGCATCCGCCAGATGCGTCAGCAGGCCGACAGCATCCGCCGCTCCATTCAGGAGGCGCAGATTGTCCGTCCCATTCCGGAAGCGGACGATCTTTCCGCCGGGTACAGCGGGGACAGCGCGGCCATCCGCCGTCGGCAGGAGCAGAAGCAGGCCGCCTATACCCGGCCGGATGCGGAGGACGCGCCGCCCGAGGATGAATACGGTTATTTCGGCGACCCCGCGCACGAGCACCCGCTGGCTTATGACGACGACGACCCGCACGCGCCGATCTATTACGACGGCTACACGCCCGATCCCGGCGATCAGGGCGCGCTGACGGACGACGAATACATGCCCCGGCGCGTGCAGACGCGCCCCGCCTATGCGGAGCAGGACGCGCGCGGTCCCGGAAAACGCAGAAAGAGTCCGCTTCGCGTTCTGCTGACCATCCTGCTTCTGCTGCTCGGCTGCGGCGCGATGGGCGTGGGCGGCGTGCTGATCGCGCGCCACTTCGTACTCTCTCAGGGGATGCAGGTACGAAACGACAACGAAACCCGCGTCGAGCTGACGACCGCCACCGTGGACGATCATCCCGCGCACGTCATCACCATTTACGGCCGCGAAAACGCCACGGTCTATCTGCGGGAGATGCAGACCTCCTACGTCATCGCGGATGGCAAGGTCACCATCACCGTGCCGGATTATATGTGGTACGACACCGAATCCTCCACGTTCGCAACGGCGGTGGAGACCGATACGATGGATATTTCCATCACCCCCTACATCCGCTATTCGCAGGAGGGCGACCAGTACCAGCTCGACCCGATTGAATACACGGTCGATGTGCCGCTCTCGCCGATTCGGCTCGTCAAGCCCGCGACGGTGCGCGCGGAGGTCGGCGTTTCGATCTACGAGGTGCAGATCAACGTCGAAAAGGGCTCCACTGTCATCATCGACGGCACGAACGTCTCCACGCTGATCCGTGAAACGGGCAACGTTTCCAAGAACGTGCAGGTTCTGCCCGTCGGCGACAACACGATTTCCATCTCGGTCAAGAGCAAATACTGCCGCGAAAACAAGATGGAGGTCACGCTCTACCGCGCCGAGCAGGAGATCCCGCTGGAGCTGGACGCCACCGTGCTGGTCGAATGGAACTACGAACCGATTTCCGCCGAAAAATATGCCGCCGCCACGGCGGAGGAAAAAGCGCAGATGCATATTCCCTCCATCAGCGGCACGACGCTCCCCGGCGCGACCATCACCGTCGATTTCCCGCACCGCAATCTGGAGGTCGATCCCGCCACGGGTCGGTTCAGCTTCGTCCCGCTGTTCTCCCATCTGGGCAACAACGACGTGGTGATTCGCGCCTCGTATGAGGGCAAGGCCGATTCCGTCATCACCCATACTGTGTATTACATGCCCAACGCCGATATCTACACCCGCCGCGCGTGGGATCTGGATGCGCAGTACACCGATCTGGTGAATTACATCACCATGCGCAAGGGCACGATTTACATGGGCACGGGCACGATCACCCGCATCGTCAGCACCACCCCGCAGATGGCCATTATGAACATCGGAACGGACAACTTTGAAAAGCTGGTCATGCTGGAAAACAGCTCCAAGACGACATGGACAATCGGCACCAAATACCGCATCTACGGTGAGGCCTACGGCCTGTATGACACCATGCCGCGCCTGACCGTGCGATACACCTACCTGGTCGAATAAACGCAGCAATGCTCCCCGGCGGCCGCCGAGGAGCATTGCTTTTTCAACTAAACCAGTTCATCAGCACGCTGGCCGCCGCCTTCATTCCGCCGCAGAGCGAGGATGGCTCGATCCATTCTTCCCGCGTGTGCGCGCCGCCGCCGCGATACATGCCGAAGCTCGCCGACGGAATCCCCAGCGACAGCGGGATATTGCAATCCGTCGAACCGACGCTGATGGGATTTTTCCCGCCGACATAGTGCTTCAGCGCGGCGCAGCACGCCGTTTCCAGCGCCTTTTGCGCCGCCGGGTCGGTCGCCGTGCCGCAGGGGCGCTCGCCGAGCAGCTCGACCGTCACCTTCGCGTCCGGCAGCGCGTTTTCCCGGAGGATGACGTTCAGCTTTTCCTTCATGGCCGCCAGACTCTTCGCGTCGTTCGAGCGGTATTCATACAGCATCTCCGCGTGCTGCGCGATGGCGTTGATCGACGTGCCGCCGGAAATCATGCCCACGTTGTACGTCGTCACGCTCCCCGCCGCGCGCGGCAGCGCCTGCCGGTACAGCGCGCAGGTCAGGCGGCTGAGCACCTCAATCGCGCTCCTTGCGCCGAAATCCGCAAAACTGTGTCCCCCGCGCGTGTCCGCCGTGATTCGGTATCGCGCGGAACCGACTGCGCGGGCGCAAACATGGGTCGATTGGTCGTCCAGCGAAAGAAATGCCTTGACGCGCGGCGCGAAATCGCGCATAATGGCCTTGCAGCCTTTGAGGTTGCCCAGCCCCTCTTCGCAGCTGTTGCAGACGAACAGCACGCCGCCATTCGGGCGAAGGCCGAGCCGCCGCATCCTGTCCATCAGAATCAGCATGCCCGCGACGTTGGCCGTGTCGTCCCCCACGCCGGGGCAGTACAGCCGCCCGTTTTCCTCGCGCATCGGCATCGGCTCCAGATCTGGGAACACCGTGTCGATATGCGCCATCACGACGGCGATTTCTCCGCTTTCCTCCACGCCCCAGCCGCATCGCACGTTTTTTGCGTCGTCGATTTCGGCGGAAAATCCGCGTACCTCCAGCCATTCCCTGATGAAGGCCGCGCGGCGCTCCTCCCAATGGCTCGGCGCGGGAATCCGGCAAAGCGTTTTGATCAATTCAAGGGTTTCGCTCTGCGCCGCCTCGATTTCGTTCTCCAGCGCGGCGCTGAGCAGCCGCATCTCCATGCCCGTTCCCCCTTTTGTTTTTCTGCTATAAATTCGAACATGCGTCCCGCTTTTCCTGCCGAGGCGCGTCTTTTTTCGGAGGTTCCCCCATGGATGAACGTCTCAAGGACAACATGCGTTTTCTCTGCGACGAAAGCCGTATGCTGACAGGCGTTACCGTCGCCTACGGCACGCCTGTCCACAGCGAATGGACGCAGTATGGCCGCGCGCAGGAGCTGACGCACACGGGAAGCGGCTTTTTCTCCGCCGTTCGTCCGCTCCAGCCCGACACGATTTACGATCTCGCGTCGCTGACCAAGCTGTTTACCGCCGTCGTCACGCTGGCGCTCGCGGAGAGCGGCCGCCTCTCGCTGGATGAATTTGTCGGGCAGATCGACCCTCGCTTTGCCGGCCTTCGGCATGTGACGGTGGGCGATGTGCTCGGCTTCCGCGTCAGCCTGCAAACACCCGGCCGCATCGACGCCGCCCCCTCCCGCGAGGCGGGGCTGAGCCGCCTGTTTGCCATGAGCGTCTGCCCCACGCCCGCCATCCGCGTCTATTCCGACATGAACGCCATGGCGATCAAGTATATCATCGAGGCGAAGACGGGAATGAGCCTGTTCGAGGCCATCCGAACGTGGATTCTCTCGCCCGCCGGTATGCAGGAGACGTTCGCCGTCGTGCCGGAAGCGCTGCGCTCCCGCTGCGTCTGCTACAATTACGAGCACCGCATCGAGGGCGACAATTGGATTCTGCGCACCGACGTGCCCTGCGGCGCGCCGCACGATCCGAAAGCCCTGCTTCTCAGCGACGGCGGACGCGATCTCTGCGGCCACGCCGGACTGTTCTCCACCCGAAAGGACATGGTTCGCTTTGCGCAGGCGCTGCTCTCCGGCGAATTGCTCCGACCCGAAACGCTCTGCGAAATCGGCGTGAATCGAACGGGCTTTTCGCATGGGGACGGCACGTATCGCCAATATCTGGGCTATCTCTGCTTTTCCAAACATCCGCTGCAACGGCTCAGCGAGGTGCCGCATTGGATGGGCGCGCGCTCCATCGGCCTGAGCGGCTTCACGGGCAACCATCTGTCCCTCGATCCGGACGCGGAGCGCTTTGTGCTGTTCCTCGGCAATCGCTGCCACGGGCGTGTGTCGCACATCGTCCCGCCGGAGGGGAAGGATTTATCCGCCTACGGTCTGGATGCGCGCGGCGTCGGTCTGGTCAGGTGGAGCGACGGCCGGCTCGTCCCCTCTTCCGCGAAATACGTCTATTTTAAGGACGAAATGCTGCATGCGCCGATTGAAAGCCGCATGCGCGCGCTCGGCTGGCTGGGCTGACGCCGCGCCCGTTTCGGAGCGTCTCTTCGTTTCAAAAGCCGCCGCTTTTCTTCGTTTTTTGAAGAAAAGCGGCGGCTTCGTCTTTTATTCAGTCTCCGATGCTCAATTTTTGATGTTCAGCCCCGCGAAGTCGAGCGTCGCGAAATAATCGGCCGGGGTTTCGGCGCGGCGGATCATCTGCACGCTTCCATCCTCGCGCAGAAGCAGCTCCGCGCTGCGCAGTTTGCCGTTATAGTTGTAACCCATCGAAAAGCCGTGCGCCCCCGTGTCGTGGATATACAGCAGGTCGCCCATCTCGATGTTCGGCAAGCGGCGATCGACGGCGAATTTATCGTTGTTTTCGCACAAGCTGCCCACCACGTCGTACACGTGGTCGCAGGGCGCGTCTTCCTTCCCCAGCACGGTGATGTGGTGATACGCGCCGTACATGGCCGGGCGCATCAGGTTGCAGGCGCATGCGTCCACGCCGATATATTCCTTATACGTGTGTTTCTCGTGGCAGGCGGTCGTCACCAGCGCGCCGTTCGGCCCGAGCACAAAGCGCCCCAGCTCGGTGAAGATGGCCACGTCGCCCATGCCCGCGGGCACGAGCATCTCTTCATAGGCCTTTCGCACCCCTTCGCCGATGGCGGCGATGTCGTTGGCGGGTTCCTCCGGGCGATATGGAATCCCCACGCCGCCGGAGAGGTTGATAAACGCGATTTTCGCGCCGGTTTCCCGGTGAAGCTCTACCGCCGTGGTGAACAGGATCTTCGCCAGCGTCGGATAATAGGCGTTGGTCAGCGTGTTGGAGGCGAGGAACGCATGCAGGCCAAGGCGCTTTGCGCCCTTCTGCATCAGAACGCGATATGCCTGCGTGAGCTGCGCGCGCGTCATGCCGTATTTCGCGTCCTTCGGCTGATTCATAATGTGGTTGCCGATGGAAAACTCTCCGCCCGGATTGTAGCGGCAGCAGACCGTTTCCGGGATTCCGCAAGCCCGTTCCAGCGTATCAATCAGCGTGAAATCATCCAGATTGATGATCGCGCCCTGACGACAGGCGCGCGCGAACTCGCGCCCCTGCGTTTCGTTGGAGGAAAACATGATCTCGTGCCCGGCAAAGCCGGACGCCTCGCTGAGCATCAGCTCCGTTTCCGAGGAGCAGTCCACCCCGCATCCCTCTTCGCGCAAAATCTTGAGGATGAACGGATTCGGCGTCGCCTTCACCGCGAAATACTCCTTGAAACCTGGATTCCACGCGAACGCCGCTTTCAGGGCGCGCGCGGTGCGGCGAATCCCCGCCTCGTCATAAATATGGAAAGGCGTCGGGTATGCCTTGGCGATTTCCCGCGCCTGCTCAAGCGTCAAAAACGGCTTTTTGCTGTTCATATGATTCTCTTTCCCCGCGAATGGCGGCCTTTGGTCGGATGCGTTTACTATACATGCATCTCCCGCCGGTTGTCAAGGGTCATTTCCGAGGAAAATGATAGATTCATCTGCATAAAGTGTCAAAAAAAGGATATGCGCTCCCGCATATCCTTATTCTTGCAGTTTTATCCCCGTCTTGAATCAAAAAACGCATCCAGCATGCCTTGACATTCCGCCTCCAGCAAACCGCCGGAGCACGGGATGACGTGGCCGAACGCCGCGTCCTCCGGCAGATTATACAAACTGCCCGCGCAGCCGCAGCGCGGGTCGTAAGCGCCGAAAAGAACCTCGTCTATGCCGGACATCGTAATCGCGCCGGCGCACATCGGGCACGGTTCCAGCGTCACCACCAGCGTGCAGCCCTTCAGCCGCCTCCGCCCCAGCGCCGCCGCCGCGCGGCGGAGCGCAAGCACCTCGGCGTGTGCCGTCGGGTCGCCGGTCGTCTCCCGCTCATTCCTTGCCCGCGCGACGATATTCCCTTCGTGCACAACGACCGCGCCGACCGGCACTTCGCCCGCAAGCTGCGCCTGCTTCGCCAGCGCCAGCGCTTCGCGCATCCAATCCCGCCGCGTCATCCGCGATCCTTGCCTCTGAAAAACAGCGCGACCGTTCCGGGGCCGGAATGGCTGCCGATGACAGGCCCGACCGCGCTGAGGATGATCCGCTCCGGGTCGCACCCAAATTCCTTCACCAGCGTCTCCTTCACCACCATCGCGTCCTTCTCGCAGTCGCCGTGGCTAATGAAAATCATCTGATCCTTATCGGCTTCCAGCTCGCCGAATTTCATCGCGATTGCGCGAAGCGCCTGCATGCGGCCGCGCACCTTGCTTCTGGCGATCAGCCGCCCCTCGCTGTCCACATGCAGCACGGGCTTGATTTTCAGCATCGTGCCGAAGAAAGCCGCGGACGGCGAGCAACGGCCGCCGCGCTTGAGGAAGTGGAGATCATCCACCGTAAACCAGTGCGCGTATTCCTGCAAATGCGCCCGGGTATACGCGGCGTTTTCATCAATCGCCATCCCCGCGTCGCGGCGCGCAACCGCGTCATAGACCACCATGCCCTCGCCCGCACTGGCCGCCAGCGTATCCACCAGCTCGATCACCGCGTCGGGGTAATCCTCGTGCACAATGTCCCGCGCCATGCATGCGGAGGCATACGTGCCGGAAAGCGCGGAGGAAAAAATGAGGCCGAGCACCGCCTCGCCCTTTTCGGCATGCGGCTTAAACGCCTCGACAAAGTCGCCCGGCGAAACCTGCGAGGTTGTGCACGTCTCGCCCACGCGCAGCCGGTCGTAAAAGGCGGAGCAGCGCTGCGCGTCGTCAAACGGCTGGAAGCTCGTCTCGCCGGAAATGGTATATGAAAGGGGAATCACCTCGAAATGATCGAACTTTGCGGCCACTTCCGCATTCAAATCGGAACACGAATCCGTCAGAATGGTATACATGGTAGTCCTTTCTCGGTTTTGATTGACCGATGGTTTTTCCTTTCTTTTTTCGACATGCACAGGTGTTTTTCCTGCTTTTCTACGAAAGACGTTCATTTTTTAGCAAAATCTGTATGCAAAGCCCCTGCCCCTGCGCGTGCATGCTGGCGCATGCGGGGATGCCCTGCGCATTGAGCGCGTCACTCAACCGCTGCGCTTCCTCCGCCGCGCGGCGCACGGCGCGCCTTTTTCCGCATGCCTGCGTCTCCTCCGGCCGGTCAAGCAACCGCCGCGCCTGCTCGGTCGTCAGCCCGCGCTGGGCGATGATCTCCGCCGTCTCCAGCCGCCTCGCCTCGGGCTGCACCCCTTTGAGCCATTCGGCCTGCTCCATGGAAAGGCCGCCGCGCTCGATGACCGCCTGCGTCTGCGCGTCCAGTTCGAGCATCGAAAACCGCCGCCGCATCTCCCCTTCGGGCATGCAGCACTTTTGCGCGACGCCGTCCCCGCTCAAAAGCCGCGCCTCTTCCAAAAACGAAACGCCCTTCCGCGTGAAATGCTCCTCCAGAAAACAGGCGACAGCCTCAGGCTTGTCCCCCGGAATATTCACCGCGTCGATTTCCTCAAGCCCCAGCATCCGGCAGGCCGCCAGCCGCCGCGCGCCGCACACCAGCATGTAGCGGCCGTTCGCCGGATTTTCCTGCACCACGATGGGTTGGAGCAGACCGTGACGGGCGATGGACTGCGCCAGCGCCGGCAGCGTTTCATCCTCCCGAAGGCGCGACGGAATCATGCCGCCGTAGATATCGGCTGTGCGCAGGCGCATGAGCTGCGCGCCCTTTTCCTTTGAATGGCCAGCCTGTCTGCGCTTCAAAAGCCCTTCCCCCTCGCTTGTCCTCTGTCAGGGAGTATATGCGGCGGGAAGCGGGTTTGATGATGGCGCGCGGCGATAAGTTTGCGCCGTGATCCGCCCTTCCGAGAGCCACAGGGTGATGCAGCCGCTTTCGTCCGTTCTGTAAACCGAAGCGCCGACCGCATCCAGCGCCTCGAGCACGCGCGCCGTCGGGTGGCCGTATCGGTTGTTTGCGCCGACGCTGATGAGCGCGATTTTCGGCGTCGTCTGCCGCAAAAATTCATCGCTGGTCGCGTATTTGCTGCCATGGTGCGCAACCTTGAGGATGTCGCAATCCGGCGGCGATTCCATTTCGCTCTTTGCGGGCAGGTCGCCCGTCGTCAAAATCCGCGCGCCCACGGACTGCGTATACAGCACCAGCGAACGCTCGTTGTCGCCCTCCATCCCCTCCTGTGGCGAGAGCACGTCAAACGCAAAGCCGCCCGAAACGATTTTCGACCCGGCGGACGCCGTTTCGATTGAAACGCCCCTTTCGTTTGCCAGCTCGAGCGCCTCCCGCACCGCCGGAGATGCGTCGGATTCCGATACGCCCGACGGCATGACGATCCGCCCGATCTCGATTTCGGAAGCCAGCAGCGCGCCGAGCGCCCCGGCGTGATCCTCATCCAGATGGGACAGAATCAGCGCATCGACGTACAGCCCCTCGTGGCGCAGATAGCGCAGCACATCGTAGCAGCCCGCCGGCCCGACGTCCACCAGCGTCGCCTGCCGCCCGTGACGGAGAACCGCCGCGTCGCCCTGCCCCACGTCAAGCTGAACATAGCGCGCATCGGGCGCAAAGCGGGGCAGATAGCCGATCAGAAGGACACAGAGCGTCGCCGCGAGCGCCCTCCTTCTGCCGCGGCCAAACCGAATACGGCGGCTGCACAGCATCATTGCGGCAATCGCCACCGGCAGCGCCCAGCCATACGGCGCGGGCAGGCGGCAGATTTTGATTTCCAGCCCGGCGACGCCCAGAATCAGGCGCTGCGCCGCACCCGAAACCGCTCCGACCGCCGCGCCCAGCCATCGTCCGACAGTCGGCAGGCCCGCGCCGACCGCCATGCAGAAAATTCCGCCCAGCATCAGCAGCGACATCAGCCCGCCGGCAAAGCTGTTCACCGCCAACGCCAGCAGCGGCACATAGCCGTAAAAGAGGAGCTGTATCGGCAGTGCCGCCGCCTGCGCACTGAAACTGACCGCCAGCGCTTCCGCCGCCTGCGGATAACGGCGCATCCAAGGCATAAACCGATTCATCGCCGACAAGCACGCGCCGCTGAGCAGCAAAATGCCCAGCAGAACAAAAAACGAGAATTGGAACGACGCATCCAGCGGCCATGCCGGCCGAATCAGCGCCATGCTCCACGCGGCGACGGCCAGCGCAGTCAGCGGCTCATACCGTCTGCCCCTGCATCCGGCCAGACTGCGAAGCGTCGCCATCATCAGCGCGCGAACCGTTCCGGCCGCCGCACCCGTCACGCCCGTGTAGAAAAGCAGAATGACCGTCTGCGCGGCAAAGCGCGTCCACCGGCCGCACGGCAAGCGCCTCAGCAGCCTTTCGAGCATCAGGGCAATCAGGGATAGATGCATGCCGGAGACCGTCAGCAGGTGCACAATGCCGGTCAGTCGCATCGCCGTCACCAAATCATCGTCCAGATTTTCCCGGCTGCCGAGCAGCACCGCCTGAAAGAGCGGCGCTTGCCGGCCGAACACCGCTTCGGCATGCCGCATCAGTTTCTTTTGTGCGCACCGAAACAGCTCGCGGAGGGAAAATTGGCCGCCGCCCTCCGCCGTCCATCCGGGCAGAAGATAGCCGGAAAGCTCGTAATCCCGCGCCAGCGCGCGAATCCGCCCGTTGACCCCACCGGGATTGCGCGGCTCGCTCGGCGCAAACAGCCTGCCCGTCCCCTTCACCCGCTGGCCGATTTGAACGGCGGGCGCGGTCTCGTCCTTCTGCGCCATCAGCGTAACCAACACGCGCCGCGAGCGCGTTTCGCCGTCGCACGTCGCGTTCTTCAGCCAGACGCGGTTCTCCCGCTCAATCGCGTCGATCTCGCCGATAATCTCGGCTTTCGACCCGCTCGGCGCATCGCGAACAGCCAGCACCGAGGCCGTCACGCCGTTGCCGAGCAGGAAAAGCGCCAGTGCGACACAAAAAAGCGCGCTTTTCCGCCGTCTCAGCCGAAAAAGACCGAGAACCGCCGAAAAAGCGCACAGAAACCCAATCCAAACCGCGGGGAACGCCGCAACCTGCGTCAAGTAAACGCCCGCCAAATAGGCGCAGGCGAGCACAGCCAGCCGACGGCGAACCGGAAGCAGAATCACGCGCCTGCGTTCGTCCATCAGCCATGCCTCGCTTTGCTTTGGTATGACGGGCACAAAATGCCCGTCAGCTTGTTGACATAAGCAAACTTGGCTTGAATAGCAAAATCAAGAAATTCAGCTATTCTTTCATTTGCGGAAAGGGCTATTTTTCCCCCCTTCGGGGGGAGAATAGCTTTTTGTCTACAGTCTGACGAACACAAAATACCCGTGTTTTTATTGTAACCCAGCCTCCGCATCTTTTGACACATCGCGTCAAGAGGCATCTATCCCATTGGGATTTAATTCGTTTAATTTTCCGCGTTCTGCAAGGCGATGCAGCGCTTGAGCCATCTGCCGCGCAGATAATAGACCATGAACATGCCCGAGGTCACGATCCACGTAATCGGATAGCTCAACAGCAGCACGTTCAGTTCATGGTGCGCCGAAACAACCACCGTCACCCAGAACACGCGCAGCAGGCAGACGCCCGTGAGCGTCATAATCGTCGGAATCAGCGAATCGCCCGCGCCGCGCATCGCGCCGGAAAGGATTTCGATGAAGATGTAGGTGATATACGTCGGCACAATCAGCCGCACGATGGACAGGCCGATTTCAAGAACCTGAGCGTCGTCGCTGAATAGGCCGAGCAGGGGTTCGGCAACGACCATCAGCACCCCGCTGAGCAGGAGCGTCACCGCCGCGGCAATGCCCAGGCAGACGTTGATGCTCTTCTTCATGCGGTCATAGAGCCGCGCGCCGAAATTCTGGCCGACAAAGGTTGTGATGGCAACGCCGAACGCATTGATGACCATCCAATACATGCCATCCACCTTGCCGTAAGCGGTGTACGCCGCCATGACGTCCGTGCCGAAGCCGTTGACGCTCGCCTGAATGATGATGTTGGAGAGCGAATACATGACGGATTGCAGACCGGCGGGCAGGCCGATGCGGACAATGCGCACGAGCATATCGCCGTAAAAGCGAATTTTTTTGAGCTGCACGCGGTAGACCTGCGGCGAGCGGCACAGCGTCATCATCACCAGCACGGCGCTGACCACCTGACTGAGCACCGTCGCCGCCGCCGCGCCCGCAACGCCCATATTGAGGCCGATGACCAACACGACGTCCAGCACGATGTTCGTCATGGTCGCGCTGATCAGGAAGAACAGCGGCCGTCTGGAATCGCCGACGGCGCGCAGGATGCCCGAGCCGATGTTGTAAATCAGCGACGGAATCATGCCCAGAAAATAGATGTTGATGTAGGTCACCGCGTGCCCCAGCACATCCTCCGGCGTGCCCATCATCACCAGCACGGCTCTGCTCGACCAAATGCCGAGCACGGTCAGCGCCGCGCCGCTGGCCAGCGCCAGCGCCATCGTCGTGTGCACCGCGCGGGATACGTCGTCCGGCCTGCGCGCGCCGAAAAACTGCGAAATAATGACCGACGCGCCGGAAGACAGGCCGACGAAAAAGCCGACCAGCAGATTGATCAGCGTGCCCGTCGTGCCGCCGACCGCCGCCAGCGCCTCCTTGCCGACAAACTTGCCGACGATAATGGCGTCCGCCGTGTTATAGAGCTGCTGGAAAAACGTGCCCAGCACAATCGGGAAAAAGAACAGCAGAAGCTGTTTCCAGATAACGCCTTCAGTCATGGCGTTTTGCAGGTTCTTCTCTTCCTTGGTCATACTCATTCCTCAATACAACAATCCACAATCCATTCATCATTCATGCATGTGCCGGGTCTTTCGCCCGTTTATGCTCGATATGTTCCAGACCGACGGTCGGTTTATTTTGTAATCAGGTTTTTGATTCGCCGCATCGCGCCGGCCGGCAGGTGCGCGATGCGCTTTGCCGCCCGTTCCGCCGCGCTCGGGCCGCGGAGCAGCTTCATCACCCGTTCGCTTTCAAAGCCATGCGCCCGATAACGCTTGAAGAACGCCGCGCGCTTGTCGTGCGGTTTCGACGGCTGCACGAGACTCGGGTTCATGCGCGTCATGCTCTCCATATTCTGCACGGCAAAGCGGGTTACCTGCGCCCCAATCGCGTCAAGCGCCTGCCGTCCCTTCTGCGTATGGGTCATCACGAGCGAAAGCCCAGTGTCGTCATCCCGTTCAGGGCAGATCGTCTCCGCTCCCCACAGATCGGCCAGCGTAATATCCGCCGCATGCCGCTTTCCGCGCAGTTGACCGCATTCGTGGCAGGACGGACGCAGATATAAATTTTGCAGAAATCCGTACAGATACGGGTCGGTTGTCTGCGTCCCCGTGTGCGTTTCGCCGTTTTCAAATGTCGCGACGACGGAAAAATTCTTCCAGCCAAGGCGCTTATCGCGGAACGCATAGGCGCGGACGCGGCTGCCCCGCTCCTTCTCCAGCTCCGCCAGATAGGATGCGAACACCCCCGGCGACGGCACGCCGTGGCAGACGAAATCCACCGTCAGCAGCTTATCCGTCTTTGTTCCGCCCAGCGCCGCCATCAGGCCGCTGATCTGGCAGGGCGTGCCAGAAAACAGCACCGGAATATCCCTTTTCAGCAGCGAAACTGCGTTTCCGATCGCGTCCGCCGCGTCGCTCTGCACATATTTGGAGCCGCGCATGCCGGAAAGCTCGCTCTCGTCGAACGCCCCGATGTGCTCGACGTGCAGCGCCTCGTCAAACGCCGCGCCGAACACCACGCCGCCCTGCCGAATCACCTCGCGCGCAAGCAGCGTGAACACGCCGCCGGAGGATGACTGTCCCCGAAGCGCCTCGTCCTTGGCCTGCGCGCCGAACAGATGCGCGGGGCGTTCCGGCATTTCCCGCCCCGCCGGGCAGCGCTTTTCGCACAAGTCGCAGGAAACGCACTTTTCCCCGTCCACCTTCGGATACAGAAATCCCTCCGCGTCCGGCTGCATGGTGATCGCCTGCTTCGGGCATATGCTCACGCACGCGCCACAGCCCGTGCATTCCGTCGGGTTCTTTCGTACCGTCTGCCTCATGCTCATTTTCCTTTCGCCAAATTCAACACAGCGTCCAGCGTCTCCTCCTGCCCCGCCATATACGACGGCATCCGTCTTTGAAGCTGTTCGCGCTCCGCGTCCCCGCGCTTCATCAGCGCGTCATACGCCGCAATCAGCTCCGCCTCACCGGAAAGCTCCTGCGCGGGGAGCAGATGCCCCGCCTCATCGCCGAACAAATCCCGCGCAATGCCCCGCGCCTTGACCGAATAGCCGATCACCAGCGTCGGCACAAACGTCGAATAGGCCGCGATGGAAACATGCGTCCGCGCCGCGACCAGCCCGCTGAGCCGCTTCACATAGCCCTTATACTGCATCGCGTTGAGGCGATCCGGCAAGAGGAACACGCGCGGCTCATCCGCAAACTGCGCCTTGATGGCGGAAAGCGCATCCACATCGTTGTCGTGCGCCCATGTGACATGCGGAATCAGCGCGACGGCGTTCTCGCTCGTCCGCAGAATATGGCGAACCAGCGCGACGAATGCGTTCAGCGCCGTATTTTTATCCTTCGTGTGATCCAGAATCAGCGGACTCACGTTCAGACCGACGGTCTGTTTTTCCAGCCAGCCGTCCGGGAGGGGCAGTTCCTCCGCTGTCAGGGTGAACGCCGGATCACACCACGTCCGCACGCTCAGCCCTGCGTCGCGCATCGCCTGCGCCGTGATGGATTCGCGCGCAACAATCATATCGTAGGCCTTCAAATCCGCCAGATATTCGCCCCCGATCAGCTCCGGGTTCACCGAACATCCCCAAAGCACAAGCGGCTTGCCCGCCCGGTGCAGCCTGCCGTTGATGACCCGGATATGCTCCTGCGGTCCATAGCAATAGGTGTCGCCGCCGACGGCAAGGCAGACGTCCGCCTCCCGCCCCGCGCGGATCACCGGCAGATACTGGCGCGCCACCTCGTGTTCGCGCGGCATGCCCAGCCGAAAGCCAATCGAATTGATGAGGCGGCTGACGCTGTACGGCGAAATCTGCTCGGCGACAACCCGCTCGACATCCGGCAGGCGCAGCCCGCCATCCGATTCGGCCTGACCAGAGGTGAGAATCGTTCTCGCTCCCCTTTGCGCAAGCAGCGCGGAGGTCGAGCGCACAATCGCTTCGCAGCCGCGGTTTTCGCAGCCGGAATGGTTATACAGCAGCACCCTCATCGCCGAATCCCCCATTTCTTTTTCGTCAGCTTTTCCCGCACGCGCAGCAGGACGTATAGCTGCGGAAACCAGCCCTTGACCACCGCGCGGTACACGCGCAAATCCCACTGCGGAATCCGCTCCTCCTGCACACCGTCGAGCACGAGCGGCCGAATGTGCGCGTTAAAGCGCTTCATGCAGGCAAAAATGCCGGTTTCCTTTTCATCCACCCAGACGCAGCTTTGCAGAAAATCGCGGAAATACAGCTCCTTGACGCCCTCACGCAGCAGAATCGCGCTCATGCTCCTGAGCATCGGCTGATGCGCCTCGCTGTAAAGCCCCATGTTCGCCATGGCGGAACTGCCGTGTACGCGGTAGACATAGGTTCGATCCGGAATATGCGCGATGTTCTTCGCGCGCAGATATAGCTGCAAATTGAGCAGCGCGTCCTCGCCGATGCGCACGTTTTCATCCAGCCTCAGCCCATCCTCAAACAGCTCGCGGACATACAGCTTGTTCCACAGGTTGTTGTAGATGCGGTGCATATGGATGATCTCGCGGACGATCTCCGAGGGCTGCGGCACGACCGGCTCGATTTCCACCGGAACCCGGCAGCCCCTCTCCACATCGAAGAGCGTATGGTTGGCCGACGTGATCTGCGCGCCAGTGCGCATCGCGGCCTGATAGAGAATCGACAGCGCGTTCTCCTCCAGCACGTCGTCCGCGTCCACAAAAGCGATATACCGCCCCGTCGCCATCGAAATGCCGCGGTTCCGCGCCGCCGAAACGCCCTCGTTGTGCACGTGCACCACCTTGGCGCGGCTTTCCGTTCGGGCAAAAGCGTCGAGAATCGCCCCGGTCGCATCCGTCGAACCATCGTCAATAAAAATCATCTCGATGTTCGGTGTGCGCTGCGCCTTGAGACTTTCCAGACAGATATTCAAATAGCGGTTGGCGTTATAACACGGCACAATCACGCTGATGTCGCAAACCTCGGTCACAAGAAACCCCTCCCATTACGGCAGAAAATAAGATGTGCGCGGGCAGACCCGCAGCGCGATATAATAGGCCTTCTGTTTCGCGCCCAACTCGGAAAAACGAACGCCTTCCGTCACGCAGGCGGCAACCGCCCGATCAAACGCGGACGCCGCCCCTCTGCGGCCGCGGTCGTTGCGGAGCGTCCGGAGATAAATGTCGATATGCGCGCGGAAAAGCGCCGTTTGCAGGCCGTTTTTCCGAATAAAGCGCGTAATGCCGCAAAGCATCGGTTTGGCGCTCTCGTAAACCTGCCCCTTTGCGCGCGTCATGGCGGAATCGCCGCCCAAATCATAGCGATAGACCGATTGGCGCGTCATCCGCCAGCTCCGCGCGGCATAAAACGCATCCAGATTGAACAGCACGTCCTCGCCGACCTTCACGCCCGGCGGCACGCAAAGCCCCTTTTCGCGAACCATCGCCGCCCGGTAAAGCTTGGCGCACATGGAATTGAGCGTGCTGTCCGTCCGGACGAGGCTTTCCAGAATCGTCTGCCGATCCCCTTCCGCGCAGGCAAGCCGCTCCTCGCGCCCACCCTCGTCGGTATAGCGGATGGTATACGCGCCGCAGAGGATATCCGCCCCGCCGTCATCCAGCGCAAGCAGGGTTGCCAGCGCGTCCGGCGGCAAAACGTCGTCCGCGTCCGCAAAGGCCAGCCATTCGCCCCGCGCCGCCGCCATGCCCGCGTTTCGCGCGCGCGATACGCCGCCGTTTTCCTGATGAATCACGCGAATCCGCGCATCCGCCCGCGCAAGCGCATCGAGCGCCGCGCCCGTCCCGTCCGACGATCCGTCGTCAACCGCGATCAATTCCCAATCCGCCACGGTCTGCGCCTGTATACATTCCGCCGTGCGCACAAGGGATGTTTCGCAGTTGTAGCACGGCATCACGATGGATATCATTGCGGCTTCTCCCTTTCCGCGCGCAAAGCAAACGCCGCCTCGCCGCATTTTCTCTTTATCATCTGGCAGACGGCAATCAGCGGATAGACCGCCGGATAGCCGCCCTTCCGGCAAAGCGCCAGCACGGCGCGCCCATACTCCGTCATCCGTCCGCGGTTCAGACTGTCAAGCGCCAGTTCGGGCTTCGCCTTCCCGTTAAATTCCCGCATAACGCCGCCGATGCCGCCGTCCTTATACAGCCGAAGGACGAAGCTGTTCAGCAGCGGCGCATAATACGGCTCCAGCTCGCCGCGCCGCAGGAGCATATCCCGCATGGCGATCAGCCAAGGCCGATGCGTCTCCCATTCGCCGCCCCGGCGGCTTCCCGTCGTGGATTGGCTGTGGATGCGATAGCGATACGCGACGCGATGCACGTACGCGATCTCCCGCGCGCACAGCGTCGCCTCCAGATTAAACAGCGCGTCCTCCGCCATTTTCAGCCCGGAAACCAGCCGAAGCCTCTCCCGCCCGATCATCTCGCGGCGGATAAGCTTGCCGCACATGATGTTCAGCACGCTGTCGCCCTCGATCAGCCGAAGCGCCGCCGCGCGTCTTTTATGCGCGGCCGACCCGCGATACCATCGGGTTTCCGGCCAGACAGCCCGCACCCGCCCGGTTTCGTCAAACGTTTCATGGGGACAGACCACCATATCCACATCCTCCGCCGCGCCGGACAGCAGGGTTTCAAACGCATCCGGCGGCAGCAGATCGTCGCCATCCACAAACGTGATCCACTCGCCCCGCGCATGCGCAAGGCCGAGGTTGCGCGCCGCGCTAACCCCCTGATTTTCCTGCGAAAAGACATAGATGCGCGCGTCCCGTTCGGCATAGCGGCGCGCCAGTGCCAGAGAATCGTCCCGCGAGCCGTCATCCACGAAGATCACTTCAAAATCCCGCATGCTTTGGGCGAGCAGGCTGTCCAGGCAGGCGCTCAAATACGCGCCCGCGTTGTAGCACGGCAAAATGACGCTGATTTTCACGCCTGTTCCTCCCGCCCCTGCACGAGCGCCGCCGCGCCGCGCACATCGCCGCGCAGCCATCTGGCCGCAAACACACGCGCGCGAACCTGCGTGCGGATGCCCTTGCCCGTTTTCAGCGTATACATCGCCAGCGGACGCACGCCCATCAGCGCATGCAGCAGCGCGCGCAGCGTCTCGTTCCGCCCTGTCTCCCGCATCGCATCCTCAACGTCCGCCATGCTCGGGTCAAGCCGAATCCCCTTGCAGATCAGCTTGTCGTAGCAGAGCACGGGCAGCACGTCGGAAAGCTCCTTCTCCCGTCCGCATGCGCGCACATATTCCGTCAGTCGGATGCTCAGACAGATGAGCCGCCGGCAGAGCTTCGGCTTGCGCATGCCCATCAGCGAATCGCCGCGCTGCAAATAATTGACGTATGGCTTTGAAAGTGCGGCCAGCGTATGGACATGCATCAAATACATCGCCGAAAACAGCGTATCCTCGGCAAAAACCTCGTCGTTCGGCGCATAGCGGAGGTGATGCCGCTCGATGACGTCGCGCCGATACAGGCGGCACCACGCCTCCTGCCCGTGCACATACGGCATCCAGTAGCGATAAAAATAATTGGCCAGCCCGAATTGATCCAGATCAATGGTTTCATCCCGCATGGGCAGATACGCGCCCTGCGGTCCATCCTTCGTCACGAGGCGATAATTATAAATCACCAGTTGCGCGCCCGACCGCTCCGCCGCGGCCACCGCGTCCGCCAGCATCGTCGGTTCAACCGTGTCGTCCGAATCGACAAACGCGATATACTCGCCCCGCGCGATGTCCAGCCCCGCGTTTCGCGCCGAGGAAAGGCCGCCGTTCGCCTTGTGCACCTGACGGATGCGCGCGTCCTTCGCGGCGTATTCCGCCATGATTCGCGGGCAGTCGTCCTTCGTGCCGTCATCCACCAAAATCAGCTCAAAATCCTCGAAGGTCTGCGCAAGGATGCTGTCAAGGCACCCCGGCAGATACGCCTCCACCTGATAGACCGGCACGATCACACTGACGCGGCACATAGCTTTTCCTCCACCCCTGCACGTTATAGAGCAATTATACCATAAAACGTATAGGGTTGCCATCCCTAAATCCGCGCGCCTGCCCGGCGGCGGCGTTTTTCCGCATCAAAAAAGCCGCTCCCTTCCCTTTGCGGAAAGAAGCGGCCAAGCAGCCTGCGTCTTCAGCCGACGTCCTTAGCGGCGGAACCGCCGAGCACATCCATCGAATCGACCATGCGCTGCACCGCGTCGTCGATTTGATCGTCGCCCAGACGCTGCGGATACACCGCCTGATACACCAGCGCGCAGCGATCCGCCGACACGAGCACCAGCGCCACGCGCACGGCCTCCTCGTCCTCCGGCTCGACGCTGAGCATCAGCCCCTTCGCCGCGTAGCCGCCGACCGTCTCAAGCGCCATGGACTGAATATCCGTCGCGCCCGGCCAATCGCCCGCGACAATTCCATCGAGCGTCACGTCCCCCTGCGCGTAGCGCAGAAGCTGCACATACGCGCCGCCGCTAAGCTGATAGGTCTGAATAAAATCGCCGTCGTCAAAGGCGACGTTCTCCACCATCTGCGCGTCCTCCGGCAGCTTCACAAGCATCACCGGCGCATTTTCCTGATCCGCAAAAGCCGCGCCGGTGAGCATCAAAGCCAGCACCGTCAGCCACATCAAAATCTTTTTCATGTTATCCTCCTTGCCCCTCCACGGGATTCGCGCCATATTATAGCATGAAGCCCGCCGTTCGTCAAACCGCTTTTCTTTTTTTGCCGCCTGTGCTATAATTTCTTTTACCACCTCACAGGGAGTGTCTTTTATGAAGCATATTCTGCTGATCGCAACTGGCGGCACCATTGCCAGCCGTCCGACGGAAAACGGGCTTGCGCCGCAGCTTTTGGCGGATGATATTCTGCGCTGTGTGCCCGCGCTCGGTTCGCTCTGCCGCATCGACGCGGTGCAGCCCATGAACATCGATTCCACCAACATGTCGCCGGATTGCTGGCTCGCGTTGGCCGACTGTCTGCGCGCGCGTTACGATCAATACGACGGTTTTGTGATTGCCCACGGCACGGATACGATGGCGTATACCGCCTGCGCGCTGTCCTATCTGGTGCAGCAAAGCGGCAAGCCGATCGTGCTCACCGGCGCGCAGAAATCCATCTACGTGCAGGATACGGACGCGCGGCGCAACCTGTACGATGCGTTCGTCGCCGCGCAGGATGATAACCTCGCCGGGGTTTACATCGTCTTTGACGGGCGAGTGATTCTCGGCACGCGCGCCCGCAAGACGCGCACCAAGTCGATGAACGCTTTTTCCAGTATTGATTACCCGGACGTCGCGCTCATTCGCGACGGGCGCATCCTGCACTACATCCGTCAGCCCCGGCCGCAGACGCCGCCCGCCTTTTACGGCAGGCTGGATGCAAGCGTCTTCGTGCTCCGCCTCATCCCCGGCATGAACCCGGAGGTTCTGCGCCTGCTGGCCAGCCGGTTTGACGCGCTGGTGATCGAGAGCTTCGGCGTGGGCGGTCTCCCGTGCTACGAGCAGGCCGATTTCCTTTCCGCCGCCGCCGCGTGGAGCAGCGCGGGCAAGCCGATCGTCATCACAACGCAGGTGCCGCACGAGGGCAGCGATCTGGCCGTCTATCAGGTCGGCGCGCGGGCAGCAGCCCAGCCCGGCATTTTGCAGGCGTACACGATGACCGTTGAGGCCGTCGTCACCAAGCTGATGTGGATTCTGCCGCAGACGCGCGATCTTACGGAAATCAAGCAGCTGTTTTACGCCCCGATTGCCTGCGATTTGCTTCAGTTCGAAGAACGCGGTCAGGAAATAGACGAATCACATTGACATTTTCTTCCTGCATAATTGAGTAAAAAGCATATTCTGCACAAAACGCGGGCGCGCGATGCGCGCCCCTACAGGTACGGCGTAACTTATTGCTTAGACGGAAAATAACCTGATAAGAGCTCCCTCTTCGAGGGAGCTGGCACGGCACAGCCGTGACTGAGGGAGTTCGGTAGGCGCGCATTGCGCGCCTGTTATCGGAATTTGTACAGGATTTGGCCTTGCTTATTTACTGCTGTTTGCGAAAATTTACACAAAAGCGGCAAGCCTTTTCGAGCTCGCCGCTTTTCTTTTAATATCCCGCTTCCATCTGCTTCACCGTATCGTAGAGCCAGCGGTTCACCGGCACATCCAACCCGAACTTCTCTGCACGGCGGATGATTGTGCCCGCGAATAACTCGACCTCGCTCTTTCTGTGCGCTTCGCCGTCCTGCCGCATACTCGGCTTGCCCGCAGGCGACAGCGAATCCGCCAGTTTAACCCAATCGTCAAACTCCGCGTCGCTGATGGGATAGCCCTCCAGCGCCGCAAGCTTCTGCACCTCGCGCATGGCGGCCAGCATGATTTCGCGCGGCTTGCCCGGCTTCTGAACCGTGCCGTAATCGCCTTCAAAGACCATCACCGTCTGGTTAATGCCGACGTTGAGCATCAGCTTGCCCCATTGGCGACGCACCATGTCGCCGACCGGCTGCGCCGTCACACCGTGCGTATTCAGGAAATCGGCGATCTGCTGCACCCGCGGCGAAATCCCGCCCGGCTGCTTTTCGCCCAGCACAATCATGCCCGCATGCGCGTAGGTCAGCGCATTGCCGACCTTCACCGCGTCCATGCCCTGCGCCGTGCAGTAAATCACGTTCCGTTCGCCAAAGCGCGCGGCAATCGTCTCCTCGCTGCTCACGCCGTTGAGCACGGAGAGCATCAGCGTGTTTTCTCCGATAAATCCGGATGCGGTCTCCATCGCGCCGCGCAAACCGCTCTCCTTGGTTGCAAAGATCATCAGATCGACGGGCTTTGCCGTCTTCGGCGTTTCATATCGAAAGTTCACGGGCGTGCCGTTGCAGATAACGCCCTGCTTTTGATATCTTTCCGCGCGCGCCTCGTCTGCAATCACGCGCACATCCGCGCCGTTTTCAAGCAGCCGCTGACCGAACAGCACGCCCAGCGCGCCCAAGCCAACGATTCCAACCGTCTGCATGTTTCATTCTCCTTTGTAAAGCCCCCGCAGCAGCGCGATTTCCCGCGCGTACCCCTCCGGCTCGTTCGGCGTTTCCAGGTAGAACGGCAGGTTTCGCAGCGCCGGATGATTGATGATCGCCGCGATTGCGTCCAGCCCCAGACTGCCCTTGCCGATCTGCTCATGGCGATCCTTTCGGCTGCCCATCGGGTTCTTGCTGTCGTTCAAATGAATCGCCCGAAGCCGCGACAGGCCGAGTACGCGGTCAAACTCGCCGAGCACATCGTCAAGCCGCCCAACCACGTCATAGCCCGCGTCGTACACATGGCAGGTATCCAGACACACGCCGATCCGATCTCCGTCGCGCGCGGCGTCCACGATTTGGCGCAGTTCCTCAAAGCTGCGCCCGACCTCACTTCCCTTGCCCGCCATGGTTTCCAGCAGAATCGGCGTGGCCGTCCCCTCCGCCATGACCGCATCCAGCATGTCCGCGATGTAGCGAACGCCGATCTCCACGCCCTGCCTGACATGGCTGCCCGGATGAAAATTGAGCATCGCGCCGGGGATATGCGCGAGACGCTCCAAATCCTCCCGCATGGTGCGCACGGCAAATTCGCGGATGGACGCATCCGCCGCGCAGGCGTTGAGCGTATACGGCGCATGCGCGAGAATCGGCGCGAACCGATGCGCCGCAAGGAAGTCGTTCAGCGCGTCCGCGTCCTGCCGATCAAACGGCTTGACGCTGCCGCCGCGCGGATTGCGCGTAAAGAACTGAAACGTGTCCGCGCCGAGGGCGAGCGCCTGTTCGCCCATCGCCAGATAGCCCTTGGCGCAGGACAGATGACAGCCGATATGCAGCATGTTACTTTTCCTCCGCCGCGTCCGCTTCATCCGGCGTGGCCGTCGTCAACACCGGCGTGCCGCCGAGCAGCTCAATCGCCTTTTGGAGCTGCGCGTCGTGGTCATGCGGCAGGTTGTTGATGCCGTAGCGCGTCACCGCGTCCTCGTCCAGCTCCACCTCCACGTCCGGCTCAATGCCGATTTCATGGATGCACTCGCCGCTGGGCGTGTAATACCGCGCGGTCGTGACCTTCATGCCGCTTCCGTCGGCAAATTCCAGAGAGCTTTGCACAACGCCCTTGCCGAAGGTCTTGGTGCCCACGAGCAGCCCCGCGTGGTTATCGCGAATCGCGCCCGCGAGGATCTCCGACGCGCTGGCGCTGTAGCCGTTGACCAGCACGGCCATCGGGACGTCATAATATTCGTCGTCGATCTTCTCCTCGGTCACGTTGCCGTCCTTGTCCTTCATGGATACGACAACGCCCTCCGGCAGGATCAGATCCGCCATTTTCACGCAGGTATCGACCAGCCCGCCGCCATTGTTGCGCAGGTCGATAATCATGCCGGAAACGTTGGCCGCCCTGAACGTGTCAATCGCTTCGGCGAATCCTTCGTAAGCGTCGCCCAGGAAGTCGAACACCATCACATAGCCGATGTTGCCCTCCAGAATTTCGTATTCAACATAGTTGATGTTGACGTTTTCGCGCACCACGTCGAAATCGAGGGTGTCCAGACCGCGCATCACCGTCACCTTGACGCTTTCGCCCGGCGTTCCGCGCATGATGCTGACGGCCTCCTGCATCTCATAGGCGGAATAATACACGTCGTTGACGTAGACGATCTTATCGCCCGCGCGAATACCCGCCTTTTCGGCCGGGCTGCCCTTGAACACGCGCGTCACCGTAATCAGCAAATCCGAGGGATCGGCGAGAAGCTGGCAGCCGATCCCGGCGTACACGCCCTCGGTTTCCTCGTTGAACTTTTCCATTTCCTCTTTCGTGTAATAGACGCTGTATATGTCGCCGATGCCGGCCATCAGCCCGACGGCGGCGCTTTCCAGCATCGCGTCCTCGTCAACGTCTTCGTAATAGTAGGCTTCCACAATCTGAAACAGCGCTTCCAGCTTCTGATACCGCTGATAGTTTTCGTATTCCTCCCTGCTGATGGTGACGGTCTCGCTCTGCTTGAACATCGGAAGCGTAGCCGCCTGCGTGGGCACGGCGGACGTCAGCATCGCGCCGACGATCATCATGGGGACAATTTTCCGTTTCATCGCGTTCACAATTCCTTTCGATTCAAAAAGAGCCGGCCATTTCTGGCCGGCGCAGCCTGCGGAATAGCCGAGGCCAAGGACAGTTTAATACACGGGACGCGGCTTATCCTTGCCGCTCTTGCCCAAAAGCATCATCATCTTGAAGGTCACAGCGTCGTCAAACTTGCGCAGATCCAAACCGGTCTGGCGCTGCACCTTGTCGAGGCGATACACCAGCGTGTTGCGGTGGATATAGAGCTGACGCGCGGTATCGGACAGGTTGAGATCCTTCGCGAAGAACATCTCAATGGTGTGCAGCATTTCGTCGTTGAACAGGCGCGCGGTCTTGCGGTTAAACAGAATGCCGTGATAGCGCGTGCCCATTTCGCGCGGAATATCCATCAGGAAGCGCTCCAGCACGAGACTGCGGTACACATAAATGTGCTGCTCGGTCAGGAAGATTCGGCCCACTTCGACGGCGCGGCGGGATTCGCGATAGCTCTCGCCGATCTCCGGGAAGGTCTTCTTCGGCTCGCCGATGCCCACGACGCAGCTCTTGCCCGCCTCGTCGAGCAGCGTCTGCTCGATGGCCTCGGCCAGCTGGAACAGCTCGTCGAAGGATTCGACGTTCTCCATGCTCTTGAGGAACACGACGGTGTGGCGATCCATTTCCACCAGCAGATCGCCGCCCGCGCGCGGCACAAGCTCTTCGAGCATGTTGAACGCGGTTTCCGTCTCCGTCTGGAGAATCTGGAAGGTGAGCACACAGCGCTCACGGTTCATCTCGATCTGGTGCTCGTGCGCCAGCGCTTCCAGCTCAGAACCGGCCAGCTCCTCGCGCAGCACGCGGCGATACACGTCATAGCGGCTCTGGATCGGCGCCTCGCCGCGACCCATGGACTGCACCATCGCGCCCGCAAGCACGATGCAGTCGTGCGTTGCCGCACCCTGCGCATCCGCGCAGAGGATCAGCTCCGGCGTGATGCCGATCATCAGGAAGGTTTTGCCCTCAAAAGCCACCGGCATGCCCGGCTCCATGAACTCCGGAAGGTTGATCTTGCTGCGGTTCTCTTCCGGCAGAAGCACGGTGCCCTCCGTATCCAGCAGCCAGAGCGGCTGCATCAGGCGGGCCAAAACCTGCTGAATCTGATTTAAAAAACGCTTCTCAGGAATCATACTTCTTTTCTCCTCTCATCAGCGCGCAAAATGGCTAAAACAAATATAGTTCATTATAGCGTATAACCGGGCAAAAATCTATATCTAAGAAAAAATATCTCCCCTAATTTGGCAAAATATACCGTGTTTTTATGGAAAACATACAAAAAACGCCCGCATCGAAACGATGCAGGCGTTGTATAATCCATGAATTAGCGGTTCAGGATGCTCAGCTCGGTATCCTTGTCGAAGAAATGCAGGCGGTTCGTCTCGAAAGCGACCTTCACGGTATCGCCGGTGCGGGATGTGCTGCGCGGATCGACGCGGGCAACGACGTTGCTCTCCTTGCCGTCCACCTTCAGGTAGAGATAGGTCTCGGAGCCCATCAGCTCGACGACCTCAACCTTCGCCTCGACGAGGTTGTTGTCCGCGGCGGACAGGAAGCGCTCTTCATCGTGGATGTTCTCCGGACGGATGCCCATGACAACTTCCTTGCCGATGTAGGACTCGTCCACCAGCTTGCGAACCTTCGCATCCGGCACCTTGATGGCGTTGCTGCCGAACTCGGCCCACACGCCGTCCGTGCGCTTGACGAGCTTCGCGTCGAAGAAGTTCATCTGCGGGCTGCCGATGAAGGAGCCAACGAACAGGTTGGCCGGGTAATCGTACAGGTTCTGCGGGGTATCGACCTGCTGGATGAAGCCGTCCTTCATAACGACGATGCGGGTGCCCATGGTCATGGCCTCGGTCTGGTCATGGGTAACATAGATGAAAGTCGTCTGCAGGCGCTGATGCAGCTTGGTGATCTCGGTACGCATCTGCACGCGGAGCTTCGCGTCCAGGTTGGAGAGCGGTTCGTCCATCAGGAAGACCTTCGGATCGCGGACGATCGCGCGGCCCAGGGCGACGCGCTGACGCTGGCCGCCGGAGAGCGCCTTCGGCTTGCGGTTGAGAAGCTGCTCGATGCCCAGAATCTTCGCGGCCTCGCGAACGAGCTTGTCGATCTCGTCCTTCGGCTTCTTGCGCAGCTTCAGGCCGAACGCCATGTTGTCATAAACGGTCATGTGCGGATAGAGCGCGTAGTTCTGGAAGACCATCGCGATATCGCGATCCTTCGGCGCCACGTCGTTCACCAGACGGTCGCCGATGTACAGTTCGCCTTCCGAAATTTCTTCAAGACCCGCGACCATACGGAGCGTCGTGGACTTGCCGCAGCCGGAAGGACCGACCAGAACGATGAACTCCTTGTCCTCGATATCCAGGCAGAAGTCGGAAACAGCGGTCACGTTGCCGGAGTAAATCTTGTAGATGTGGTTAAGCTTCAAGCTCGCCATAGTAAAATCCCCCTTGTTCATTCTCACACAACAACCAGCTTGAGCCGAATCTTTCGTTCATCGGCCTCAACAACTGAGTTCATTATACGGGTCGGGCGTGTATTTTGCAATCGAATAAGTTCACAAAAAATATTCGGATGCGGGTCGATTTATCCCCTTTATTTCAACCCGCTTTTTTGTAGGTTTTAGTCATTCCCGCCACATCGTCTGCTGATTGACCCCTTCGTTTGTGCGAATCGTTTTCCCCTGATTTTTCGCATTTCTTTCACATTTTTTCCTTTTTGCTCCCATTTCGAACTTTTTCGACATATTTTATGCGTCCATTTCGCCGATTTCCTGCAATTCTTTTCCTCTTTTTCAAATTCGCACATTTCATTCGTTTTTCCTTATGCGTCGGTTTCCGAACCGTTCTTGTGCACCTTGCACATATTGATATTTTCACAGTCTTCTTCAAAATTTCCGCACTTTTCCATAGAAAAAACGCTATGCAGTAGCATAGCGTCATCGGTATTTTTCTATCTGTCGATTTTATTCTTCGACGCGGATCACGCTTTCGGCGCTCGCCTGCGCGGGATCCATCTTCGCAAGCGCACGGCGCACGGCATGCTCGCCCGCTCGGTGCGTCAGGAAAATCAGCTGGACAAAGCCTGCTTCATCCCGCTCGCCCTTCTGCACCATGGAGGCGATGCTGACGCCCTCCGCCGCGAAGCCTCCCGTAATCAGCGACAGCACGCCCGGTTCATCCTTCGCCCGCATGCGGACAAAGTGCACGCAGTGCCAGTCCTCCGCCATCCTGCACGGCGCTTCGCTCACCGCGGGCAGTTCGTGCCGCTTGGCCTTCGCCGCGCAGATCAAATCCGACACCAGCGCGCTGGCCGTCGGCAGATCGCCCGCGCCGCGCCCGTAGAACATCATCTCGCCACAGGCATGCCCCTTGACGAACACAGCGTTGAACGCATCGTTCACGTTGGCCAGCGGGTGGCTGTTCGGCACAAACGTCGGGTGCACGCGCGCCTGAATCTCGCCGTTTTCTTCCTTCGCGACGGCCAGCAGCTTGAGCGTCAGCCCAAACTCCTTTCCGCATTGCACGTCCAGCGGTGTAATGCCCGTGATTCCCTCCCGGTACACATTCTCCACCGGCACGTGGCGGTGAAACGCCAGCGTAGACAGGATGCTCAGCTTGTAGGCCGCGTCATAGCCCTCCACGTCCGCGGTCGGATCCGGCTCGGCCAGCCCCAGCCGCTGCGCGTCGGCCAGCACGTCCGCATAGGCCGCGCCTTCGTTGGCCATTCGGGTCAGGATATAGTTCGTCGTGCCGTTGATAATGCCCATCACCGAGCTGATCCGGTTGGCCTGAAGCGAACCGTTGATCGCCCGAATGATCGGCACCGCGCCGCACACGCTCGCCTCGTAATACAGCCCGGCGGCATGCTCCCTCGCGGCGCGGACGATCTGCGTCCAATGCGTCGCCAACGCCATCTTGTTGGCGGTGATGACGCATTTGCCGTTTTCCAGCGCGCGCACCATATAGGAAGCCGCCGGCTGCTCGCCGCCCATGAATTCCATCACCATGTCGATTTCCGGGTTGTCGAGCACGTCCTCCGGGCGATCTGTCAGCAGCGTCGAGGGAATCGCCCACGCGCGGCTCTTGTTCAGCGAACGCACGAGAATTTTGCGCACCTCAAAGCCGACGCCTTCGTTTTCTTCGATCTGCGCCCCATACGTTTCCAGCAGTTTATACACGCCGCAGCCGATGTTGCCGCAGCCCAGAAAACCCACGACGATCTTTTCCATGCTTTCGTGCGTCCTTCCTTCAAATGAATGTTTACAGGTTTCTCTCGTAGATCAGGCGCAGGCCGGTCAGCGTCAAATCCGGATTGATTTCGTCAATCACGTCGGAATTGCTCTTGACCAGATGCGCCATGCCGCCCGTCGCAATCACGCGGATATCGCTTCCGCCCAGCTCGTGCTTCATATGCTCGATGATTTTCTCCACCGAGCCGATATAGCCGTACAAAATGCCCGCCTGTATATTGGAAACGGTCGTCTTGCCGATGACCTGCGGCGGGAGCACCAGCTCGATGGAGGGCAGCTTCGCCGTGCCCGTCGAAAGCGCGCGGTTCATCATCCGCAGACCGGGGCCGATTGCGCCGCCGAGAAATTCCGATTTGGCGGAGATCACACCATACGTCGTCGCCGTGCCGAAATCAATGAAAATTGCGGGGCCGCCGTAGAGCGCGGAGACCGCCACCGCGTTGGCGATTCGGTCGCTGCCCAGCTCGCGCGGGTTCTCATAGCGGATGTTCAGCCCCGTTTTCATGCCGGGCACGAGCAGCCGCGGCTCGAGATGAAAGTAATCCCGGCACATGTGCTCGATGGTGTAGTTGATGGTCGGCACAACGGAGGAAATCATAATCCCCTCCACCGCCTGCATATTCAGGTTGTGATAACGAAACAGATCCGCCATGATGATGCCATATTGATCCGATGTCATCACCGGGTCGGTCGCGCAGCGCCAGCGCTTGACCAGCCGATTCCCTTCAAACACAGCGGCTTTGATATTGGTGTTTCCAATATCCATTGCAACGATCATAATTCTATCCCCTAATCGGCGTAAGATTTAGCGGTGCCCGTTCATCCTGCCCGTCACCTTGAGCAGCGCGCCGCCGATAGCCGTGCCCGCAACCGAGCAGACAATCGCTTCCACAAGCCCCTGTATGCCCGTCAGCAGAATGACAAACATCAGCGGGTTGCTCGCGCCCTTGGCCAGCACGAGGCTCTGGACGTAATCCGTATGATAAAACGCAAGCACGATATAGCCCATGAAGAACAGCGTGTTGAGCAGCGGCGCGGACAGCGAGGCCACAAAGCAGTTGGCCGTCGCGTTTTTGCACGCCTTGGCCATCGCGCCATAGACCAGCCCGACGCACAGACCCATCAGCAGGCGCGTGACAAAACACAGGATGAACGTGTGGATGGCCGACACGCCAAGCAGCGTCGAGGTCATAATCGACGCGCCCTTGATCGCGTCCATGAAGCTCACAAAGCCGAAAACGCCGCCAAGCAGCATGCTCGCCAGCGGCCCGATGACAATCGCGCCAATGGCAATCGGCACGGTCAGGAACGACATGTACAGCGGTCCGACCGGCACGCTGCCCAAGCCGATGAGCTTCATCACCACTTCAATCGCCACAAGGATGGCAAGCTGCGTCAGCGTCTGCACGCTGATCTTCTGTTGAGGCTGAGTATTCATTTTTGATCCTCCGTTCGGGTTCGCACAGGATACCCGACAAGTCTTTGCCGCAAAAGCGGCGTCGTAAAAGAAAACAACCTTCTCGGTCTGCCCTGCATGCAGCGGCAGCCAGAATCGCGTCTATTGTACCAAACAGGCGCTGATTTTGCAAGTTTTTACGCGCAAATTGTCGTTTTCGGCCATTCCTCCCATTTTTCTGTAAAAAAGGGTTGACTTTTCACAAGCCGTATCGTATAATATCCCTCGTTGCAAGACAAAACGGCTTGCGGGAATGGCGGAATTGGCAGACGCGCTAGATTCAGGTTCTAGTGAAAGCAATTTCATGCAGGTTCAAGTCCTGTTTCCCGCACCAAAGAAAAAGCTCGGCAAAAGTGACGGGCTTCTTTTTTTGTAAATCAGGAAACGGACTTGAAGAAGCCGCAATGAATCAAGCCCCAGTGGGGCTTGAGAACGGCGTTGACCGAGCGGCGACGAGCCGCGAGAATCCAGTCCTGTTTCCCGCACCAAACGCATATAATCCGAACTGGATTTTCCAAAGTGGGAATGGGTTCGGATTTTTTCTTACCTCCTAATCACAAAGGTATAACACACTAGACCTTGCAAGCAAGGTCAGTGTGCCAAGGGCTGAGATTCCTTGGGATCCTTGCGAAATAATGATACAGCAAAACAACCGCATTCTTCATATAGGGATATTCTTTCATTGAGGAATATGGTATACTTGGCTCAATAAATCGGAATTGTTAAACTGCTATTTTTTAAATAGGTATTGACTTTTACGTAACGTAATAGTTTAGAGTATACTTGTCGAGAGGAGGGAATGACAATGATGACGGTAAATGAGGTAAGCAAATTAACAGGAGTAAGTATACGCACTCTGCAGTATTACGACACCATTGGACTCTTAAAACCTATTGAATATACAGAGTCAGGTTATAGGTTGTATGACGATACATCCTTGGAAAGGCTGCAACAAATTTTACTGTTTAAAGAATTGGAATTTCCGCTTAAGGAGATTAAAAAGATAATTGATGCCCCTAACTTTGACAGGAACAAAGCATTAGAGCAGCAGATTGAATTGCTAACTATGAAAAAAGAGCATCTTGAAAATCTTATTAGTTTCGCTCGAGGAATAAAAGGAATAGGAGTGAAATATATGGATTTTAAAGTATTTGATACAACAAAGATTGATGAGTATTCTAAACGAGCAAAAGAACAATGGGGACAAACCTCTGAGTATAAGGAGTTTGAAGAGAAAACAAAGAACTGGACGAAAGACGATGAAGCTACTGTTGCAAATGAGTTTATGCAATTATTTGTTGAATTCGGACAAATGAAAGAAATGGACCCAGAAGATGAACATGTGCAGTTGCAGGTAAGGAAACTTCAGGATTATATTACAGATCATTTTTATACATGTTCTGATAAGATTTTATGCGGTCTTGGAAGAATGTATGCCGGTGGAGGAGAACTTACGGAAAATATTGATGATGTTGGAGGAGTTGGCACAGCAGAGTTTGCAAGTAAAGCTATTGATATATTTTATATGAGCGAAAGGTAAATTCCAGTTTGAAGAATTGAAAAAAACGGAATTTACCTATTAAGACATATAAACTCTTGACAATAAAGCTCCTATATAGTATGTTTTTAATAAACTACTATATAGGAGCTTTTGTATGGAAATGAATGGAGGATTTCTTGTCACCAAAATAAAACAGCTTGGAGACCGGATTTTCGAGAAGATTCTCAGTGAAAAGAATATTGATGCGTTTAATGGAGCCCAGGGACGTATTCTTTATGTGCTGTGGCAGGAGGATGGTATCTCAATCAGGTCACTCTCGACTAAATGCGGATTAGCGATAACATCTCTTACTACGATGCTGGAAAGAATGGAAAATCAAGGGCTGATAAGCCGTGTTCAGTCTGAAACGGACAAAAGGAAAACACTCCTGTTTCTGACTGAGAAAGCACATGCCTTAAAGGGCGAGTACGATTCTGTATCTGATGAGATGGGCAGTATTTACTACAAAGGTTTTTCAGAGGAAGAAATTACCCGGTTTGAGGAATGCCTCGACCGCATCAGAA
>ERZ825137.627-NODE-627-length-49115-cov-4.260212_pt1 | contig 49115 bp, 41 predicted proteins | sample MGYA00519873_ERZ825137 | MGnify/ENA primary metagenome ERZ825137 (study PRJEB31778, sample SAMEA3449190) | human gut metagenome | biome: human gut; feature: human-associated habitat; material: faeces | place: United Kingdom | collected 2010/2012 ...
GGCGAGCCGAGCCTCGCGGTGCGTCTGCTGGAAGAGACAGATCTGCGCCGCGCGCGTGTGCTGGCCGCGGAGCTGTGCGCCAAAAACCGCGAGCGGCAGGCGCTCGAAACGGAGATCTGGCGCGAGGCCGTCGAGCGGCTGCACGGCGAGCAGCCGGACGCGCCCATCGTCCTCGCCTCGGAAGGCTGGCATCCCGGCGTGATCGGCATCGTCGCCTCGCGCCTGACGGACGCCTACAGCGTCCCCGCGGTGATGATCTGCCTGGACGGTGAGAGCGGCAAGGGCTCCTGCCGCAGCACCGGCTCCTTCAATCTCTTTGAGGCGCTTTCGGCGTGCTCGGATTGTCTGGAGGGCTTCGGCGGTCACGCGATGGCGGCGGGCGTCACGGTGCGCCGCGGCTGCGTGGACGAGCTGCGCTCCCGACTGCGTGAGTATTACCTCTCCCATCCCGACCGGACGCTCCCGGCGCTGGAGGCCGACCTCCTCGTCGATTCACCGGAGCTTTTGACGATGGCATGCGTCGAGTCGCTCGACGAGCTGGAGCCGTGCGGCAACGGAAACCCGCGGCCGCTGCTCTATATGGAAAATGTTTCGCTCGACTCCGTGCAGCCCATCGGCGGCGGGAAGCACCTGCGGCTGAAGCTCGCCAAATTCGGGCAGACCTATGACGGCGTGTTCTTTTCCCAGACCGCGCCCGCGCTCGGCGCGCGTGCCGGGCAGCGCTGCGACATCGTTTTCGCGCCGCAGATCAACGAATTTCACGGCCGGCGCAGCGTGCAGCTTGTGATCACCGATCTGCGCCGAAGCAAAGAAGGATAAAAAGGATCTATCATGGCAGAAGAAATCATTGAACAGGGCTATCGGGAGCTTGCCGATACCATTTTGGAACATAACCCCGGCGTCGATCTCGGCCGGGTGCGCGCGGCGTTTGAGCTGGCCGACCGCGCCCACAGCGGGCAGAAGCGCAAGGCCGGCACGCCGTATGTGACGCACTGCGTCGCCGCCGCGCAGATCTGCGCGGAGATGGGGCTGGACGAGGACAGCATCGTTGCGGCGCTGCTGCACGACTGCATTGAGGACACCGCCATCACCCATGAGGACATCGCCCGGCAGTTCGGCGCCGAGGTCGCCGATATCGTGGAGGGCGTCACAAAGCTCACCCGCGTGCAGTTCACGAGCCGCGAGGACGAGCAGATGGAAAACCTCCGCAAAATGCTCATGGCGATGGCGAAGGACATCCGGGTCATCCTCATCAAGATCGCCGACAGGCTGCACAATATGCGCACGATGGAATACATGGTCGCGCAGAAGCAGCTCGAAAAGTCGCTCGAAACGATGGAGATCTATGCGCCCATCGCCCACCGGCTCGGCCTGCAGAAGGTGAAGTGGGAGCTCGAGGATCTCTCGCTCAAATATCTCGACCCGGACGGCTACCGTGAGATCATCACCTACCTCGACAGCAAGGCGGACGTGCTCAACGAGTTCATGTCCGATGTCAAAAAGAAGATCACCGACCGGCTCACGGAGTACAGCATCCACGCAACGGTGCAGAGCCGCATCAAGCATACCTACAGCATTTACCGCAAGATGTATACGCAGAAGCGCGGTCTGGACGAGATATTCGATCTCTGCGCGTTCCGCGTCATCGTGGACGATATTCCCGACTGCTACAATGTTCTCGGCCACATCCACGACATGTTCCGCCCCGTGCCGGGCCGCTTCAAGGACTACATTGCCACGCCCAAGCCCAACGGCTACCAGAGCGTGCATACGACCGTCCTCGGCGAGGAGGGAATCATGTTCGAGGTGCAGATCCGCACCTGGGAGATGCACCGCATCAGCGAATACGGCATCGCCGCGCACTGGAAGTACAAATCCGGCGGCGCAGGCGTCCGCGCCGGAGATGAGGAGAAGTTCGCCTGGATCCGCCGCCTGCTCGAAGCGCAGCAGGACACCGACGCGCAGGACTTCGTTCACAATCTCAAAATGGATATGTTCAACGACGAGGTTTTCGTATTCACGCCGCAGGGCGACGTGGTGAACCTCCCCGCCGGCGCGTGCCCGATCGACTTTGCCTACGGCATCCATTCCGCCGTCGGCAACCGGATGATCGGCGCAAAGGTCAACGGGCGCATCGTGCCGTTTGACTATACGCTGCAAAACGGCGATATCGTTGATATCATCACGTCCAAATCCGCGCCGGGGCCGAGCCGCGACTGGATGACGCTCTGCAAGTCCAACGCCGCCCGATCCAAGATCCGCCAGTGGCTCAAAAAGGAGCGCCGCGAGGAGAACATCGTCCGCGGCAAGGAAATGTTTGAAAGCGAGCTGCGCCGCGCGGGACTTACGACGGCGTATCTCGAGGACGACGATCTTTTGCAGACATGCATCAAAAAGCTCTCCGTCACGAGTCTCGACGATATGTACGCCGCCATCGGCTACGGCGGCATCACCTGCACGCGCGCGGTCAACCGCTTCAAGGACGAGATCGCCCGCGCCGCCCGCGCGCAGGCGCAAAGCCAGAAAAGCGAGCTTGAACGGATCAACGAAGCCGTCGAGCGCCGCAGCGCGCAGCAGACCAAGGCGGTGCAGGGCGTTCTCGTTGAGGGCATGGACAACTGCCTCATCAAATTTTCCCGCTGCTGCACGCCGGTGCCGGGCGATCCGATCGTCGGGTTCATCACGCGCGGGCAGGGCGTTTCCATCCACCGCGCCGACTGCCCGAACTATCTCAACAGTCTGTGCAAGCGCGAACAGGAAGGCCGCTGGCTGAATGTTTCGTGGGCCGATAAGACGTTGGGGCTTTACACCACAACGCTGCGCATCCTCGCGCGCGACCGCAACGGGCTCATTCTGGATATTGCCGCCGTGCTCAACGCGCTCAACGCCAAGGTGCGCTCGCTCAACGCCCGCTCGCTCCCCGAGGGGAACGCGCTTGTCTATGTCACCACCGAGGTCCCCGATCTCGCCTCGCTGCGGCTTATCATGGCGAGGATCCGCACGCTCGGCGGCGTGCGCGAGATCGACCGCGGCAACGGATAAACGGAGGAAGGATCTATGAGAGCCGTCGTAACAAGAGTCAACAGCGCCCGTGTGACCCACGCCGAAACCGGCGAAGTGCTCGGCGAGATCGGCAAAGGGTTTCTCGTGCTGCTCGGCGTCCATGTGGACGATACCGAAAAGGAAGCCGCGAAGATCGCCGACCGTATCTGCGGTCTGCGCGTCTTTGACGACGAAAACGGAAAGATGAACATCCGCCCCGCGGACGCGGGCGCGGAGATCCTCATTGTGAGTCAGTTCACGCTCTGGGCGGACGCGCGGTCGCGCCGCCCCGGCTTCACCGCCGCGGCGCGGCCCGAGACAGCCATCCCGCTCTATGAGCGCGTGGTCGCGCTCTGCCGCGAGAGCGGGTTCCGTGTGGAGACCGGCGAGTTCGGTGCGGAGATGCTTGTAGAATCCGTCAACAACGGTCCCGTCACCATTCTGCTCGACACAAGGGAGCTGTGAAAATGAAACGCTGTCTTCTCGCGCTTCTCCTCGCTGTGCTGCTTCTTTCGGGCTGTTCCTCCTCCGTGCCGGAGCCTGCCGCATCCGAACCGGCGGCGATAGAACCGACGACCTCCCCCACGCTCTCTCCCACACCGGAGCCAACGCCCGAACCAACCGCCGAGCCGGTGACGGCGCCGGAAACGGCAGTCTCTCTCGCCGCGCCCTATCTTCTTCCCGGGCAGGACGACGCGGCGGTGCGCGTATGCTGGACCGGAGCGCGGCATGCCGAGGGCATGTGCGTTCTCTACGGCCCCGCCGAAGCGGACGGCTCGCTGCCGTCCGAGCCCGCCGCCGCGGCCGCCGTGGCTTCGGAGCTCGACATTGACTGCTTTTCCGCCGACGCGATGCAGTATACGGCGGAGCTCGCCGTTGCGCCGGGAACGCGGTATGCCTATGCGGTCGTGACGGCCGGCGGGACGCCGGACGCCGTATACCATTTCCGCACGAACGAGCCCGGCCGGCTGCGCGCCGTTGCGGTTTCGGACACACACCTCTATTCCGCGCGAGCGCACGAATACCATCCGGCGATCCTGGAAGCGACGCTCGAGAGCGCACTCGAAAAGAGCACTGCCGCGCACGAGCCGATCGACATGATCGTCCACACGGGCGACATTCTCGACTATCCGGAGTACTCGCTCGATATGTTTTTCGAGGGTGTGCCGATGTTGCGGAGCTTTCTGCTCGCCCCCGTTTCCGGCAACCATGATTCGCTGTACGCCGTGCGGCGGCGGCTGCCGATGGCCGGGCAGGACGCTCGTACCGGCAATTACTGGTTTGTGCGCGCAGGCGTGTTGTTCATCGGCGTGCAGATCGGCGATCGGTATTTCCCGAACCATACGGATTTTATGGCCTCCGTCGCAGAGAGCGCGCCGGAGCATAACTGGACGGTTCTGCTGATCCACTACGGTCTGCGCAGCAACGGCGTCCATGGGCACGATGCGCCGGTGATCGGCTTTCGCGATACGCTTGAGCCGATGATGGACGCGCTGGGCGTCGATCTCGTGATCTCCGGCCACGACCACGAATACAACCGCACAGCGCTGCTCGGCGGCGATGCGCCCGAAGCCGATACCGCCTCCATTCTCTATGCGCAGCCGGGCGAGCGGATCTATATCACGCTCCCCTCCGGCACCGGGCTCAAATACTATGACGATTCCCGCAGCGCGGATTTCCCGTTCACCGCAGAAGGGCTCGAGCACGAGCCGGGCTATGTATTTTTTGACTTTTCACCGGAGGAGATCTCTCTGAGCGCGTACAGCGCCGCCACCGGCGAGGAGATCGACGCCGTGACGCTGCGCCGCGGCGCACCCATTACCGAGGAGGAATGAACCATGCTCATCAAAGCCATCGAAGTCGGATACCTGCAGACCAACTGCTACATCGTCGCGGACGAGGCGACGCTCGACGCCGCCGTCATCGACCCCGGCGCGGACTCCAATCTCATTCTCGACTATATCGAGCGCTGCCATTTCCATGTGCGCGCCATTCTGCTCACGCACGGCCATTTCGATCACTGCATGGGGCTGGAGGAGGTCTATGACGCGACCGGCGCGACGGTGTATATGTCCCACGCCGATCTCACGACCGACATCGGCAACGGCATGTTCGGCAACGAGGATTTTGAGCTCGATCCGCCGGACGACACCGTGTTTGTCCGCGAGGGCGACGTGATCGAGGCAGGCTCGCTCACGTTTGACGTGCTGGAAACGCCCGGCCACACCCCCGGCGGCATCACCTACCGCTGCGAGGACTGCCTCTTCACCGGCGACACGCTCTTCCGCATGTCCTGCGGCCGGTACGACTTCCCCGGCAGCAGCTCGCTCGATCTCGGCCACTCGCTCGAAAAGCTGCGCGACCTGCCCGGCGATTACGAGGTCTATCCCGGCCACGAGGGCAGCACCTCGCTCGAATACGAGCGGCGCTTCAACCCCTATATGCTCCGTCCGTGGGATCTGTAAGAGATGAGATCTTCCAAAACCCGCATAGGGTGGGGCATCACGGCGCTCGTGCTCTTGCTCGCGGCTGCCGCCGTATGGTTTTTCTGTTCGTACAGCGTCTCCGACGGGCGGCTGATCGCCCGAAAGGCGGACGTGATCGATCTTCGCGGCGAGGACATCTCCGCGAAGGAAGCCGAAGCGCTCGCCGCGAAGTACCCCGATAAGACCGTTCTCTGGGATGTGCCGCTCTCCGGCGGCAGCCGCCCGAGCAGCGCGGAAAGTCTGAGCCTCTCTTCGCTCTCGGCGGACGACATCCCGCTCTTTGCCTGCTTTCCGAATTTGAAAAGCATCGATGCGTCCGGCTGCACGGATTATGAGGCGCTGCTCGCGCTGCGAAGCGCCTATCCGGCGCTTGATCTGACCGCGTTCGTGACCGTCGGCGGCAAGGCTGTACCAATGGACGCGCAGCGCGCCGTGCTGCGCGCCGATACGCCGCTTGCGGAGCTTCTGGAAACACTGCCCTTCCTTCCCGAGCTTTACAGGGTATCCTTTACGGGCGGCGCGGTATCCTATGAAATGCAGGATGCGCTCACCGCGGCGTTCCCGAGCCTTTCCTTCCGCTGGGACGTGGAAGTGCTCGGCGTGACCGCTTCCTCTGCGGCAAAGGAGCTCTCCTTCGCCGGGCAGGCGCTCACCGCGCAGGACGTGGACACGCTCTGCGATAACCTTTTCCGTTTCCCGGCTCTCGAGCGCATCGACCTCACCGGCTGCGGCCTGACGGCGGAGCAGATCAAAGCCGTCCGCTCCGCGAGCGGCGCCGTTACCGTATACGAGCTGGAGCTTTTCGGCAAGACCGTTTCGACGGACGCTCTCGAGCTGGACTTCAGCGGCATACGCATGGGGCTTTCCGGCGCGGCCGTCATTGAGGAAGCGCTCGGCGAGTTCCCGCTGCTTGAAAAGGTCGTGCTGTGCGACTGCGGCATATCCAACGAGGATATGGCCGCGCTCAACGACCGGCATGAGAATGTCCGGTTCGTCTGGCGCGTATACTTTTCCGAATTCTCCCTGCGCACGGACGATATGAACTTCATCGCCGCGCGCGTGCGCAACGAGTTTCCCATCTACAGCTACGAACTGGAAGTGCTCAAATACTGCCCCGACCTGCAGGCGCTTGATCTCGGCCATAAAAACATCACGAGCCTGGACTTTCTCCGCTACGTCCCGCATCTCAAGTATCTCATCATCGTCGAAAATGACGTGAACGACATCACGCCCATCGGCGAGCTGCAGGAGCTCACCTACCTTGAAATGTTCTGGACGAAGTGCGAGGATATCTCCCCGCTGCAAAACTGCAAGTCGCTCACCGACCTGAACATTTCCTATATCTACTGCCGCCCCGCCAAATGCCTTGAAACGCTTGTCAACATGCCGCAGCTCGAACGGCTGTGGTACTGCGGCAACAATCTCAATGCCGAACAGCTCGAAGAGCTGCAAACGGCGCTGCCGGACACCGAAATGTATCTCGCCGCGCGCGGCGAGCCGACCGGCAGCACCTGGCGCGAGCACCCGCATTACTTTGAAATGCGCGACTTTTTCGGCATGTACTACATGGCCGGCGGCACGAACGGCGTGGACGAAAACGGCAACCAGATCATTATCGCCGGGTGAGAAAATGAAACGAAGCCTTGTACTATTCTTTGCCGCAGCCGCGCTTTGTATTCTTTGCGCGTGCGGCGCGAACGAAGCGGCCCCCGCCGCCGTCATAGTAAATGAGACGGCGTCTCCCGCACCGACGCCGACGGCGACGCCGCGCCCGACCGCGACGCCCGCGCCGGTCGAGCTTTACGGCGTCACCGTCCGCTGGGACGATGAGGAGATCGACCTGCGCGGCATAAAGATCGAGGATGCCGGCGCGGAGGTATCCGAAGCGCTCCCCGCTCTGCCGCGCGTTCGCCGTGTCGATATGACCGACTGCGGTCTCACCGATGAGGAGATGGGCGCGCTGCAGGAGGCGTTTCCGGATGTAACGTTCGTGTGGACGCTCCGCATCTATGTGTTCTTCGTCCCGTCCGACTCGGACTATTTCATCACGAATCCCGACGCGGGCTTCAAGATGAACGTCCATCAGCAGGGACCGCGCGGGCTGTACTATCTCCGCAGCATCCGCTCGCTCGATCTTGGCCACTGCCATCTTAGCGCGGTGCCGTTCGTGGCGAACATGCCGCACCTGCGCCATCTCATTCTGGCCGACGATCTTGTCTACGACATTTCGCCGCTCGAAAATCTCAAGGAGCTCGAATGGCTCGAGCTCTTCAACACCGCCGTACAGGACCCGACGCCGCTGCTCGGCTGCACGGCGCTGCGCGATCTGAACGTATGCTACATCAGCACGCCGCCGGACACGCTTTTTGAAACGCTCTCGCAGATGACGTGGCTGCGGCGGCTCTGGTGCACCGGAACGTACATGAGCGACGCGCAGGTCAAGGCGCTCCGGGAGGCGCTCCCGAACACCGAGGTCTGGTGCTCGCCCGGCGACGAATCCACCGGCGGCACCTGGCGCTATGACGAGGATTATTACGACATGCGCGACGCGTTTCACATGTATTATATGGACATCAAGGGCAACACCGTAGAGCGCATGACCGAGGACGAGCTCGCCGCTGTCCACAAAAAATACTGGGGTTATTGATTCCCGGAGGACTTCCGATGCAGGAAAAAAAGAACGACAAATCGAAAATCGTCGCCCGCGTGCTGGTCATCTGCGCGGCGGCGCTCATCGTGCTCGCCGCCGCGGCGGGGGTCATCCTCTCGCGCCGGTATATCCGGCTCGGGCAGCAGTTCATCCCGGTAAACGCAGCAATGCTCGATCTGCGCGGCGCGGGGCTCACCGATCTTGCCCCGCTCGACAGGTGCACCGCGCTCACGGAGCTGGATGTGCGTGAGAACAAGCTTTCCGCCGAAGCGCTCGACGAATTCCGCGCCAAGCACCCCGGCTGCCGCGTGCTCTATTCCGTGTATCTCAACGACGAGCCGCACGAGAGCGGCACGGAGTCGCTCACGCTTGAGGATCTGCCGAACGACTGGGAGAATCTCCGGCTTTTCGAAAATCTCCGCTCGCTCACCGTGAACCACTGTACGCAGCCGGACGCGATGGAAACGCTCCGCGCGGAGCTTCCGAACTGCGAAATGCGGTACAGTCTCTGCGTCGGCGGACAGTGGTTCGATTCCGACGCCGTGGAGCTCACCGCTGCCGGCACCGCGCCGACGGCCATGGAGCTTCTCTCGCAGCTCGCGCATTTTCCGGCCGTTCGCACCGTGAATCTGCCGGACGCCGTCTTTACCATCGACGAGCAGCATTCGCTCGTCTCGGCTTACCCCAACATCAGCTTTTTCTGGAGCGTGCAGATCGGCTCGCAGAGCGTTTCCAACATCACCACGGAGCTCTCTCTCGCCGGCGAGGACGCCGCGACGCTCGCGCAGCTCACCTCGGCGCTCGATCTGCTGCCGCGTCTTCGCTCGGTCGATCTCACGGGCTGCACCGCGCCGGTAGCCGACCGGCTTGCCTTTGTGGAACAGCACGAAGATCTTTCCGCCGGGTGGACGGTTTCGGTCGAGGGGCAGACGTTCGAGTGGAACACCGAGTTTATCGATCTCAATAACTATTCCATCGCCGACGTGTCCGCGCTCGAGGCCGCGTTTGCCGAGCTCCCGAAGCTCACGCAGGTCGATATGTGCGACACGAATCTCTCCTACGAACAGCTTGACGCGCTCAATCAGAAACTTGAGAACATCCGCATCGTCTGGAAGGTCTATTTCGGAAACTATTATCTGCGCACCGATGCGCAGTACTTCATCGCCGCCGCGTGGGGCGACAACAAGGTCTATCTCACGAACGACGACATCGACTGCTGGAAATACTGCACCGATCTCAAGGGGCTCGACATCGGCCACATGAACATCACCGATCTGAGCTTTCTGCAGTATATGCCGCACATGACGTATCTCATCATCGCGGAAAACCCGATCACGGATATTACGCCGCTCGCGCAGCTCAAGGAGCTTCGGTATCTTGAGATGTTCCAGACGAACGTGACCGACCTCTCTCCCCTGCTCGAGTGCACGGCGCTCAAGGCGCTCAATCTGAGCTATATGAAGGTGCGGGCGGACAACGTCTGGAACACGCTCTCGCAGATGACGCAGCTCGACCTTCTCTGGTACCCGAGCATCCCGCTTTCCGGCGCGCAGCGGCGGCAGCTCGCCAACGCGCTGCCGGACACGACGCTCTTCCTCTATGACGGCTGCGAGCCGTCCGGCGGCATCTGGCGGTACAACCCGTATTACTACGAGATGCGCGATTTCTTTGAGATGTACTACATGCCCGGCGGCACGAACGGCGTGGATGAGAACGGCAACCAGATCATCATCGACGACTGGGGCGAGCGGTTCATTCTCGAAGACTGGGACGGCGGCCCGCGCTGGTGGGAGGAGCCGCAGTATTCGCACATGCATCCGCACATTTACGGTATTACCTGCTGACGCATTCAAACAAACCCCACTCCGTTGAGGGGTTTGTTTGAGGGGACAGCGGCTCGCCGCAGCGCACTCGCTACGCTCGCACGTTTGCGAGCCGAAAAGTATTTTCTCCGACGCACATGTCGCCGGAGAAAATGGTTAAAATTTTATTTGCGCCTGCGGGCGCAAACTCTGCGAGGCTTTTTCGACAGTCTGCGGCTCTCCGCCGTATGGACGGAGAGCCGTTTTTGTGGTTTAATCAGATGTATCCGCGGACAAGCGACACGCTCAGCGTGAAAAATTCTCGCATCGCGTAGTGGATGAAGCCGAACACGGTGGAGCGGGCCGGGACGCCGTAAAACGTGAATCCGCCGTTTTTCCGCGCCAGACACAGCGCGCGGAAAACGTGAAAGTCGTTCGTGACGATGCCGACGCTCTCCATGTCTGTCTCCGGCGAGCGCAGCATGGGGAGACTGTAGCGCATGTTCTCCTCCGTGCTCGTGGAGCGGTCTTCCAAAAGGATGCGGTCTGCGTCGATGCCGCCCGCGACGAGATGATCGCGGATGCATTCCGCCTCGCTCATCGGCTCGTCCTCGCCCTGCCCGCCGGAGGCGATGCATACCGTATCCGGGTTTTCCTCCAGATAGACGCGCGCGGCGCTGATGCGCTGCCGCAGCGACCCGCTCGGGCCGTTTTCATCGACTCTCGCGCCGAGAACGATGATGGCGTCCAGCCCCTCCGGAGGCTTCTGGAACGCGCCGGAAAATACCAGACACTCCACGGCGAGAAATACGGCGACGGCGGCGATCACGACGATGTTCACTGCCCGGAGCCACGGCCGGGGGATCGGCGCGCTCTTTCCGTGCTTCCACGCCCATTTCCAGAGAAAGAAGCGGCCAAAGCACACGGCCGACAGCATCAGCCAGAGATAGAGCAGCGACTGCCCGAACCGCACGGTGATGCCCTGGCCAAGATAATATATAAGCGTCAGTATCCCGGCATACAGAAAGAGCCGGTTGATGCGTTGTTCTTTTTTTGTCATAGCGTACCTCCGGAAAAGATCTCCTGCCGGAAAGACGGGGAGAAGCCACTGAAAGTTCATTATACATAGTTTTGGGAGAAATACCAATGGGAAACGGAAAATTTGAAGGATATCTGCTCGTTGCGGATTTTGACGACACATTCTGCCCGGAGCACGGCGCTCCCGTGCCGGAGGAAAACCGGCGCGCGGCGCAGCATTTCATGGACGAGGGCGGCCTTTTCACGATCGCCACGGGGCGGGACGTGCGCTCGTATTACTCCATCCGGGACAAATTCACCGTCAACGCGCCGCTCGTACTCAGCAACGGCGCCGTGATCTTCGACGGCGAATCCGGCGAGAGCTGGTACGAGAGCTTTCTGCCGTTTTCCTGCCGGAGCGACCTTCTTGCCGCGCGCGACGCCTTTCCCGGCACGGGCATGGAGGTCCACCGCGGCGCGGATGTGCGCGTCTGCGGCAGCAACGCGACGCTCGAGAAGCACCTTTCCCGCATGGGCGTGCCGGTTTCGGAGGCCGATCCGGGACATATTCTGTATCCGTGGACGAAGGTGGTGCTCGTAGCGCCGGACGAGATCCGCGCCGAGAGCGAAACGGCGCACGCGCTCTGCGCGTGGATCGCGGCGCAGTTTCCCGGACGGTACGAGGCCGTGCCCTCCGGCGCTCTGGTGGACGTTGTCGCCGCCGGGAGCGACAAGGGCAGCGGCGTGCGGCGGCTTGCGGAGTTTCTGGATATTCTTCCGGAAAACATCGTCTGCATCGGCGACGGCTGGAACGATATTCCGATGCTGCGCGCGGCAGGCCGCGCCTTCGCGCCGGAAACGGCGCTGCCGGAGGTTTTGGCACTTCCCGGCGTGACGAAGCTCGGCGCGCCCGGACGCTGCATCCGCGACGTGATAGACAGGCTTGAAGCGGATCAAAAATAAATTTTTATACAAATTTTCACCGAATTATTTGTTGACATTTCCAAGAGAAGAATTTATACTGAAACCAAATTCCGCAGATCGGAGCGAGATCGGCATCATGAACGTGTCCATTCGTATGTTTCGATACTTTTTTACCCGTACTATTTCATAGTATGGTAATTTGTGATGCGGAAAATGACCTTGGAAGCGAAGGCTTTTTAGGCGGCACAGATTACACTGTGCCGCTTTTTTGTTTTTGGAGGAATAACCGATGATCGTCATTTTGAAAAACGGCGCTGCCGAAGAGAAGAAAAACCAGCTTATTGACTGGCTGAAGGAGCAGGGACTGCAGATCCACACCTCCGTCGGCGAGTATCAGACCGTTCTCGGTCTCGTGGGTGACACGAGCCGGGTCGATATGGACCTTATCGCCAGTCTCGGCATCGTTGATTCCGTCAAGCGCGTCACGGAGCCGTTCAAGTGCTGCAACCGCAAGTTCCACCCGGACGACACCGTCGTGCAGGTCGGGGACGTGCGCATCGGCGGCGGGAACTTCGTGATGATCGCGGGCCCGTGCAGCGTCGAGAGCGAGGAGCAGATCGTCGGCATCGCAAAGGCGGTCAAGGCCTCCGGCGCGCAGATCCTCCGCGGCGGCGCTTTCAAGCCGCGCACCTCGCCCTACGATTTTCAGGGCCTTGCCGCCACGGGGCTCGAACTTTTGAAGATCGCCCGGCAGGAGACGGGCCTTCCGATCGTCACGGAGATCATGGGCACCTCCGCGCTCGATCTTTTCGCGGATGTGGACGTCATCCAGGTCGGCGCGCGCAATATGCAGAACTTTGACCTGCTCAAGGAGCTCGGAAAGCTCCGCAAGCCCATTCTGCTCAAGCGCGGTCTCGCCGCCACGCTCAAGGAGCTTTTGATGAGCGCCGAGTACATCATGGCGGGCGGCAATGAGCAGATCATCCTCTGCGAGCGCGGCATCCGCACATTTGACGATTATACGAGAAACACGCTCGATCTTGCCGCCGTGCCGATGCTCCATGAGCTGACGCACCTGCCGGTCATCGTCGATCCGAGCCATTCTACCGGTCTTGCCCGCATGGTGCGCCCGATGGCGCTCGCTGCGGCGGCCTGCGGCACGGACGGCCTCATCATCGAAGTCCACAACGACCCGATGCACGCGCTGTGCGACGGCGCACAGTCCATCAAGCCCGAGGAGTACGACGCGCTCTGCAGGGACGTGCGGACTATCCGCGAGGTGGCAATGCGATGACAGCGGGGATCGTCGGCCTCGGGCTGATCGGCGGCTCGCTCGCCAAGGCGTACCGCGCGCACGGCGCGCGCGTTCTTGCCTTTGATACGGACGGCGCGGTGCTCTCCTTCGCGCAGCTCGACGGCACGGTGGACGCCGTGCTGACAAAAGAAAATGTTTCCGAATGCGATATCGTTCTTATCGCGGTGCGCCCCGGCGCGGCGATATCGTATCTGCGCGAAGCGGCGCCGCATATCGGCGCGCGCCCCGTCGTCATCGACTGCTGCGGCGTAAAGCGGGAGGTGTGCGAGACCGCGTTCGCTCTCGCGCGGGAGCACGGCTTCACGTTTCTCGGCGGTCATCCGATGGCGGGCAGCCACCGCGCGGGATATAAGAATGCGCGCGCCAATCTCTTCCATGCAGCGCCTATGGTGCTCGTACCGCCGGAGGGAGACGATATCGCCCTTCTCGCGCGGGCCAAGGAGCTTTTGGCCCCGGCGGAGTTCGGAAAATTCTCCGTGACGAGCGCCGCGGAGCACGACCGCATGATCGCCTTTACGTCGCAGCTCGCGCATATCGTTTCAAACGCCTACATCAAAAGTCCCACCGCGCGCAGCCACAGGGGTTTCTCCGCGGGGAGCTATAAGGATTTGACGCGCGTTGCGTGGCTCGACCCTTCCATGTGGGCGGAGCTCTTTCTGGATAACCGGGACAATGTGCTCTTTGAGCTGGACAGTCTCGCGGAGTCCCTCACGCAGTACCGCGCGGCGGTGGAGAATAACGATCTCGCGGCGCTCACGGCGCTTCTCGACGAGGGCCGCCGGCGCAAGGAGGAGGTAGACGGACGATGAAAACGATCCATGTAACGGCGTCGCGCGAATACGATGTTGTTATCGGCGCGGGGCTTCTCGATGAATGCGGGCAGCGCATTGCCGCGGCCGTCCCGGGCGCGGAAAAGGCGGTCGTCTATACCGATACGACCGTGTTCCCGCTCTATGCAAAGCGCGTGACCGATTCGCTCAAGGCCGCGGGCTTTACGGTATTGCAGGACTACTTTCTTGCCGGAGAACACTCCAAAACGTTCCGCAACTGGGAGCGTATCCTCCGTTTCTTTACCGAAAACCGCGTGAGCCGGAGCGACGTTGTCGTTGCGCTCGGCGGCGGCGTTGTCGGCGACATGGTCGGGTTTGCCGCGGCGTGCTACCAGCGCGGCGTCCGGCTCGTGCAGATCCCGACGACGCTTCTCGCCGCGGTGGATTCTTCCGTCGGCGGGAAAACGGCGGTCGATCTCCCGGCGGGGAAAAACCTTATCGGGGCGTTCTGGCAGCCGTCGCTCGTTATATGCGATACGGACACGCTCCAAACGCTTCCGGACGCCGTCCGGCGCGACGGCTGCGCCGAGATCATCAAATACGGCGTACTGGACGGCGCGGCGCTTTTCTCCCGGCTGGAAAACAGCCTGCCGGACGAAATACCGGAGGATATTCTCGCGCGCTGCGTGGAGATAAAGCGGGATATCGTCGCCGCGGATGAATTTGATACCGGCGCGCGGCACCTTTTGAATCTCGGCCACACCGCCGCGCACGCGGCGGAGCTTTTGAGCGATTATTCGCTCTCCCACGGCAGCGCCGTGGCGATGGGGCTGTGCTCCATGGCGCGCGCGTGCGCCGCGCGCGGCCTCTGCACCGAAGAGGACGCCGCGCGCATCGAAGCGCTTATCAAAAAATGCGGCCTTCCGACGGAGCTGCCGTATACGGCGGAAGCGCTCGCCAACGCCGCGCTTTCGGATAAAAAACGCGCCGGCTCAACGCTTCCCGTCATCACCGTTGAGGGGCTGGGACGCTGCACCGTGCGAAAGATCGCCGCGTCCGATTATGCCGGATGGCTCCGGCAGGGGGGCGCAAGATGAACTTTGTCATTTCTCCGGGAGCACGTACCGGCGCGGTGCGTATCCCGGCTTCCAAATCGCAGGCGCACCGCCTGCTCATCTGCGCCGCGCTCGGCAAAGCGCCGGTAACGGTCCGCTGTGACGGGCTGAACGCCGACATTCTTGCCACGGCCGCGTGCCTTCGCGCTCTCGGCGCGAACATCGCGGAGCAGGATGGCGCGCTGCATGTTGAACCGATCAAAGCAGTGCCGGACGGCCTCTGCGTTCTGCCCTGCGGCGAGAGCGGATCGACGCTCCGTTTTTTGCTCCCGGTCGTCGGCGCGCTCGGCGCGGACGCGGTGTTCCTGCGGGAAGGACGTCTGCCTGAGCGTCCGCTCGAACCGCTTTTGAGCGAGCTTGTCCGCGGCGGCATGATGTTCCGATCCGAGGGCGGGAAGCTCTTCTGCTCCGGAAAACTCGCGCCGGGAGAATATACGCTTCCCGGAAACATTTCCTCGCAGTACATTTCCGCGCTGCTTTTCGCGCTGCCGCGCCTTGCCGGGGACAGCGCGCTCACAATCACCGGCGCGCGGGAGAGCGAGGGCTATATCGCCATGACGGAGAACGCCCTCGCCCAAAGCGGCGTCCGGCTATTTAAAACGGATTCCGGGTATGATATCCCCGGCGGGCAGACGTACGCCCTGCCCGGCACGGTCGAGGTCGAGGGGGACTATTCCTCGGCGGCGTTCTTCCTCTGCATGGGCGCTCTCTCGCGCTGCGGCATCACCGTTTCCGGCCTGCGCGCCGATTCCGCGCAGGGCGACCGCGCCGTGCTCGATATTCTCCGCGCGATGGGAGCATGCGTGGAGGAAGCGGCCGCGGGCATCACGGTGCGGCGCGGCACGCTTCACGGCGCGGTCATCGACGCCGCGCCCGTCCCCGATCTTATCCCCGCGCTCTGCGCGCTCGCTGCGGCGGCGGAAGGGGAGACGCGCGTTGTGAATGCCGCGCGGCTCCGGCTCAAGGAATCCGACCGGCTCGCAACGACCGCGGCAATGCTCGCTTCTCTCGGCGCGCACGTCGAGGAGCTGCCGGAGGGACTCATCGTTCACGGCGGCGGACTTCGCGGCGGCGCGGTGAGCGCGCAGCACGACCACCGCATCGCCATGGCGGCGGCGGTGGCGGCGTGCGCCTGCACGGAGACTGTCACAGTCGAGGGCTGGGAGTGCACAAACAAATCCTATCCGCGCTTTGGCGAGGACTTTAACGCTTTGAAAAGGGAGGAAACGCCGTGAGCAGTCTGGGAAAAAACTTTCGCATCACGATCTTCGGCGCTTCGCACGGCGAGGCCATCGGCGTCGTTATGGAAGGACTGCCCGTGGGCTTTGCCATCGATATGGATGCGCTCAACGCCTTCCTCACACGGCGCGCGCCGGGGCGCGGGGCGTTTGCCACCGCGCGGCGCGAGAGCGATGTGCCGCTCTTTCTCAGCGGCGTGAAAAACGGCGTCACCTGCGGCGGCGCGGTCACGGCGGTCATCCGCAACGGCGACGCCCACCCCGGCGACTATGACGCTCTGCGCAATACGCCGCGCCCCGGCCACGCGGACTTTGCCGCCCGCATGAAAGACGGCGATGCCGTCGATCTCTCCGGCGGCGGACGCTTTTCCGGACGGCTCACCGCGCCGCTCTGCGTTGCGGGCGGCATCACCATGCAGCTTCTGGAAGAGGAAAACATCCGCATCGTTTCGCACATCGCCTCCATTGCCGGTATCGCGGACGATGGCATCTTCCCGGCATCCACACTGGGAAAACCGTTCCCGACGCTCAGCGAAGCGCGCGGCGAGGAGATGCTCGCTGCCATTGCAAAGGCACGCGCCGACGGCGACAGCGTCGGCGGCGTGGTGGAGTGCGCGGTGCTCGGTTTGCCTGCGGGTCTCGGCGACGCGCTTTTTGACGGCGTGGAGAGCCGTCTCTCCGCGGCGCTCTTCGGTATTCCCGCTGTGAAGGGCGTGGAGTTCGGCGCGGGGTTCGCCGCCGCCGCGCTGCGCGGCAGCGAGAACAACGACGCCTTTGTGCTGCGCGGCGGGAGGGCTATGACGGAGACGAACCGCTGCGGCGGCATCCTCGGCGGCATCACGACGGGCGCGCCGCTCGTGTTCCGCACGGCGTTCAAGCCGACGCCGTCTATTGCGCGGCGGCAGCGCACCGTTGATCTCGCCGCCATGCGCGAAACGACGATCGAGATCGCCGGCCGGCATGACCCCTGCATCGTGCCGCGCGCCGTTCCCTGCGTGGAAGCGGCGGCAGCGGTCGTGCTATATGATATTCTTTGTTCGGAAAGAGGGAGAAAGCCATGAACATGGACGAACTGCGAGGCAGGATCGACGCGGTGGATGACGAGCTGCTGCGATGCTTTGCCGAGCGCATGGACATCGCCGGGGACATTGCCCGGTATAAAGCCGAACACGGCCTTCCGGTGCTCGATGAGCGGCGGGAGCGGGAAAAGCTCTACGCCGTGAGCGAAAAAGCGCCGGAGGAGCTGCAAAGCTACGCCGTGTCGCTCTACGCGCTGCTCTTTGAGCTCAGCCGCAGCCGCCAGAACCGCCTGCTGCATAAGCAGAGCCAGCTCGCCGAGAGCATTCAGGCAGCGATCGAGCAGACGCCGCCGCTTTTCCCGGAGAAGGCCGCCGTCGCCTGTCAGGGCGTCGAGGGCTCCAACTCCCAGATCGCGTGCGAGCGGCTGTTCCGCCTGCCGAACGAGCTTTACTTTTCAAGCTTCGACGCGGTGTTCAACGCCATCGAAAAGGGCCTCTGCCGCTACGGTGTGCTGCCCATCGAAAACAGCACCGCTGGTTCGGTGAACGCCGTGTACGATCTTATGATGCGCCACCATTTCCACATCGTCCGCTCGGTGCGCGTGAAGATCGACCACAACCTGCTCGCGAGGCCCGGCGCAAAGCTCTCCGGCATCCGCGAGATCTATTCGCACGAGCAGGCGCTCAGCCAGTGCGCGCAGTTCCTCTCGTCGCTTCCGGGCGTGAAGGTCATCCCGTGCGAGAATACGGCGCTCGCGGCAAAGCTCGTTGCGGAGTCCGGGCGGGACGACGCTGCGGCGCTCTCCACGCGCGCGTGCGAGCGGCTGTACGGTTTGGAATGTCTCGCCCCCTCCGTGCAGGATACGGCGAACAACTACACGCGCTTCATCTGCATCGCGCGCGATCTGGAAATCTATCCCGGCGCGGATCGGACGAGCCTTATGATGACGCTGCGCCACGAGCCCGGCTCGCTTTATAAAGTGCTCTCGCGCTTCTATGCGCTCGGCATCAACCTGAACAAGCTCGAAAGCCGCCCGCTCCCGGAGCGCAGCTTTGAGTTCATGTTCTATTTCGATCTGGAAAACCCGGTGTACGATCCCGCCTTCCGTCAGCTTGTGAGTGAGCTGGGGGACATCAGCGAGGAATACACCTATCTTGGAAGCTATAGTGAGGTAATTTGACATGATGCATTGCGGACTTCTCGGACAAAAGCTCAGCCACAGCTATTCTCCGGCCATCCATTCCATGCTCGGCGACTATGAGTATAAGCTCTATGAGACCGAACCGGAGAATGTGGAGACCTTCCTTCGGAAGGGCGATTTTGACGCGCTGAACGTCACGATCCCCTACAAAAAGTGCGCCGCGGCGATTTGCGACGAGCTCTCCGAAACGGCGCGCGCCATCGGCAGCGTCAATACGATCGTCCGCCGCGCCGACGGAACGCTCTACGGCGACAATACGGACGTCTACGGCTTTGAAGAGCTGCTGCGCCGCGCGGTGTTCTCGCCGCGCGCGAAAAAGGTGCTCGTGCTCGGCAGCGGCGGCGCTTCCGCCGCGGTGGTGTACGCGCTCGAAAAGCAGCAGGCGCGCGAGATCGTCGTCGTCTCCCGCGATGGGAAGGACAATTACTCCAACCTCTCCCGCTACACGGACGCCGAGCTCATCGTGAACACCACGCCGGTCGGCATGTACCCGCACAACGGCGAGGCGGTCATCGATCTGCTGCGCTTCCCGCACTGCCGCGCCGTCGTCGATCTCATCTATAATCCCGTGCGCACGGAGCTTTTGCTGCAGGCGGAAAAACTCGGCATCCCCTGCGCGAACGGCATGGTGATGCTCGCGGCGCAGGCCATCCGCGCGAGTGAGATCTTCACCGGCAAAAAGGCGGCGTCCGGCGCGCTCGAGCACGCCATCGACCTCGTGAAGAGCAAGACGATGAACATCGTCCTCATCGGCATGCCCGGCTGCGGCAAATCCGCCGTGGCGGAGGCGCTCGGCAAGGCGCTCGGCCGCGAGGTGCTCGATACGGACGCCTATATCGAGGAGCACACCGGCTATACGCCCGAGCAGATCATCACAATGCAGGGCGAATCCGTGTTCCGCACGCACGAGAGCGAGGCCGTGCGCGAGCTCGGCAGCGCCTTCGGCGCGATCGTCGCCACCGGCGGCGGCGCGGTGCTCCACGAGGAGAACTACGCGCCGCTGCACCAGAACGGCGTCATTTTCTGGCTGCGCCGCGATCTTGACAAGCTCGAGCGCGACGGCCGCCCGCTCTCCCGCGCGGGAAATCTCAACGCCATGTACGAAATGCGCGAGAAGCGCTATCTCCGCTTTGCGGACTATATCATCGACAATAACCGCGCGCTTGAGGACACCGTGGAGGACATCCGCAAGGTGATCTTATGAAAATCCTCGTCATCAACGGCCCCAATCTGAACCTTCTCGGCGTGCGGGAACCGGAGCTTTACGGAAGGCGTGACTTTGCCGCGCTCGAGGCATATATCCGTGCGTCCTGCCGGGAGCTCGGCGCAGAATGCGAGCTTTTCCAGTCCAACCACGAGGGCGCGATCGTCGATGCCATCCAGTCCGCCCTCGGACGGATGGACGGCATCGTCATCAATCCCGCGGCGTATACGCACACGAGCGTCGCCATTCTCGACGCGCTCAAGGCCGTGGCGCTCCCGGCGGTGGAGGTGCATCTCACCGATATTCAAGAGCGCGAGAGCTTCCGGCACGTGTCCTACGCGGGCATGGCGTGCGAAAAGACGTTCGCCGGGCTGGGCTTTGAGGGCTACCGGAGAGCGGTCGAATATCTTGTGAACCGGGGGAAAACCACATGATCCCATCCGAAGTATACGCGCTCGGCGCGTCCGGCAACCCCATCCGGGAGATCGCCGATTACGCCATGCGCCGCGCCGAAGAGGTCGGCGCGGAAAACGTCTACGATTTCAGCATCGGCTCGCCGAGCATTGCGCCGCCCGTGGCGGTGCAGGAGACGGCGCAGCGTCTTATGAAGGAAATGTCCCCCACGCAGCTGCACGCCTACAGCCCCGATCAGGGTCTGCCGGAGGTGCGCAAGGCTGTGGCGGAGTATCTGAACGGCGCGTTCTCCATGGCGTATGCGCCGGAGGATATTTACATGACGAGCGGCGCGTCCGCGGGCCTTGCCATCGGCTGCCGTGCGCTGCTCTCGCCGGGGGACGAGTGTATCACGCTCACGCCGTACTTTTCCGAATACCGCACCTATACCGAGGCCGCCGGCGGCGTCATGCGCGAGGTGTCCTGCGAACCGGAGACGTTCCAGCTCGACTATGAAGCCTTCGCTGCGGCGGTGAACGGGAAAACGTGGCTCGTGATCTTAAATTCTCCGAATAATCCCTCCGGCGTTGTGCTGGGAGATGAGAGCATACGAAAGATCGCCGGCCTGCTCACCGAGCGCTCAGCGGAGTACGGCCACCCGATCTACATCCTCGCGGACGAGCCGTACCGCGATCTTGTCTACGACGGCGATGCCGTGCCGTACATCCCCAATTTCTATCCCGACACGATCTACTGCTATTCGTTCAGCAAATCGCTCTCGCTGCCCGGCGAGCGCGTCGGCTATCTCGCCGTGCCGCCGGAGAGCAAAGACCGCGCCGCGCTGCGCGCCGCCGTTTCCGGCGCGGGCCGGATGCTGGGGTATGTCTGCGCGCCGGTGCTCTTCCAGCGCGTGTGCGCCGCGTGCCTCGGCCAGACGGGAGAGCTGCGCGAGTATAAGAAAAACCGCGATCTCATCTGCGAAGGGCTCGCCGCGCTCGGCTTTTCCTGCGCGAAGCCGCAGGGGGCGTTCTATCTCTTCGTAAAATCACCGGAGGAGGACGCGCGTGCCTTCTGCAAAAAGGCGATGGCGCACGATCTTCTGCTCGTGCCGGGCGACGATTTCGCCTGTCCGGGCTACGCCCGCCTTGCCTACTGCGTGCCGGAGGAGCGGCTGCGCCGCTCACTGCCCGCCTTTGCCGCTCTCGCGGAAGAATACGGCTTGAAAGCCGAATAAACCAAAGAAAAGGTCGTGCCTCCTAAAATCGGGAGGCACGGTCAATTTTTACCACCGCGTTGGGCGGCGCAGGGCGCTGATCTTCCGGTAGCAACTCTGGCAGAGGCGCCCGCTCTGGTGGAGCGGGAGCGCCGCGCCGCAGCGCGCGCAGAAGCGGATGTTGTTTTTGAGATTGTAGAGCAGTATCTGGTTGATGCTCTCGGCGGCGTCCTCGCGCTTATCATAGAGCGCGTCGCGGTCGATCGGGCAGCCGAACGCCTTGGAAAACGAGAAATAGAGATCGAGCTTCCGGCAGTATTGCTCAAGCTGCGGGAGCGTCGGCGCGTGTCCCTCGGGAAGCTCCGGGCAGGAGAGCGGCTGCCCCGCCTTGAAGCAGCGCAGGAAGGAGAAGAACAGCTCCAGCAGTTCCTCTTCCGTTTCGTCAAACGGGATGTTCGCGCATCGCAGCTCCTGCTCGCGCGTGAGCGAAAAGCCTTCCTGCCGCACCTTGCCGATGAGCGTGATATATCGGCTGACATCGAGCTTTACATACGGCGCGACGGTTGGCATTTTGTTCCACTCGGTCAGCACCTCCAGAAGATCGTGCTCTACCTGCAGTACGAGCTCGGAAAACCCGGCCACCGCCGTTTCGAGCGGCGGCACGGCCGCTTCCAGCCCCTCGCGGATGAAGTCCAGATTCTCCGTTGCGCCGACGTAGCCTTTGTCATACATGCCGTAGCGTCCGGCACGCCCGGCGATCTGCTGGATCTCGGCGGGCTTTAGGTCGCGCCGCTCCACGCCGTCAAACTTGCGCGTGTCCAGAAATATCACGCGCCGGATGGGGAGATTCAGCCCCATGCCGATGGCGTCGGTCGAGACGACGTACTGCATCCGCCCTTCGAGAAAGCCTTCCATCTGCCGCCGCCGCGTGGAATAGGGGAGCGCGCCGTAGATGATGGCGGGCTCCTTTCCGTGCGCGCGCAGATCCTCGGCGACCGAAAGCACGCCGAGCTTTGAGAACGTGATAAGCGCGTCGCCGGGCTTTACGTCGTCAAAATCGATCTCCCGGCGCATGCACACGAGCGGCGTTTTGCGCAGATGATGGATCTCCTCCCACGTGTCGCCGGTGCTCTCAATGATGCGGATCAAAAGATCGCGCGCCTCGGGCGCGGCGCAGAGATGCACCTCCGGTGCGAGCACGCCGAGGATCGCGCGTGTCCAGGCAAAGCCGCGTTCCCGGTCGGCGATCATCTGACACTCGTCAATCACCGCCACATCGTACCGCGCGGAGAGATCGAGCTTTTCCGCCGTGGCCGCGACGTGGGTGTCCCCCTCGCGGCGGTCCTCTTCCTCGCCGGTCGTGAGCGAGCACGCAACGCCGAGATCGAGCAGCCGCTCCTGCGCTTCGAGCGCAAGCAGACGGAGCGGGGCGAGATATACGCCCGTTTTGGCTTTGTGCAGCCGCTCAAACCCGGCGTAGGTCTTGCCGGTGTTTGTCCCGCCGATGTGGAGGATAAAGCGGCGCTGCATGGCACGCGCCTCCGGGTACTCGTCCTTCGGGTTGAGCGCTACGAGCAGCTTCAGACTCGAGCGGATCGCGCGCGGGATATAAAAGACCGAATAGAGATAGGAGAGCGGGTGCTGCAAAAGCTCCTGCACGGGAAAGGCGCTCTTTTCGAGAAGCCCGTCCATGTTCGCCTCCGGCTGCGCGGCGGTAAAAGAGGCAATGTCCCGCGCGCTGATCGCAAGCAGCACCGCGGCATAGCGCGCCGCGAGCTTTCCGGCGAGCGGAGAAGCTGCATTCGCGCCGAGCCACGGCGCGGCGGTCACAAACCGGCGGAGCGTTGCGCCGAGCGGCTCTTTCCCGCTGCCATTCTCCAGATGCAGAAAGTGCTCGATATAGCTGATGCTCTGTCCTGGCCGCAGCCGCTTGGCAAACGCGACCGCCGGGATCTGGCGGAGAATCGCTTCATGGTAGCGCGCCGCAAGAGCCGCTTCCCGGCCCTCCGGCAGCGCGGCGGCGTCCCAGGCGTTTTGCAAAAGCTGTGATGCTGCATCGAGCGCTGCATCGTCCGGCACGTTCTCGATGTTCTCCGCAGAGGCCGCGCGCAGCGAGCGGAAGCTCTCGCTCTGCTCGGCGCGGCGGATATCGTCCGTGTGCCAGGCACGAACGCGGCGGCCGTTCCGGTAGAGACGCTGCGGCTTCGGCAGGAGAGAGGCGATCAGCTCCTCCGTCCAGCCGCGGCTTTTAAGCGTGCCAGCCGTCCATAATTTCGTATTTTTACTCACTTGCGTTATTTCTCCTTGAAAGATCGCAAATACTATACCAGATTTTTTCCCATCGGGCAAGGCAGGGACTTGACAGATGCATTAGATTGTGTATAATGAGCATATACAATAAATTGTCCAACAGGGAGGAATGCGCGATGGAACTTTTATCCGTGCGTGATCTTTGCAAAACGTATCCGGGGTTTACGCTGGATCATGTTTCGTTCTCTTTGGAGAGCGGGTATATCATGGGGTTCATTGGGCGCAACGGCGCGGGAAAGACGACGACGCTCAAAAGCATGCTCGGTCTCGTCCATCCATCCGGACGGCGGCGCGGTGCAGATGTTCGGCATGGATCTCCGGGAAAACGAATCGGCCTGCCGCCAGCAGATCGGCGTGGTGCTGGGCGATGCGCGCTATTACGGCTCGAAGCGCCTGCGCGACGTGGTGGAGACGACGGCGCGGTTTTATGAGCATTGGGACGACGCCGCGTACCGGGAGTATATGAAGCGCTTTGCGCTCGACGAGACGAAGCGCGTGCGCGAGCTGTCCACCGGCATGTGGGTCAAGTTCACGCTGGCGCTTGCCCTTTCGCACGGGGCGCGGCTCCTCATTCTCGACGAGCCGACGAGCGGCCTCGATCCGGTGAGCCGCGATGAGCTTCTGGACATTTTCCGCGACACGGTCGCAAACGGGGAGCGCAGCATTCTGTTCTCCACGCATATTATATCCGATCTTGAAAAGTGCGCCGATCTCATCACGTACATCCACGGCGGAAAGATCCTCACAAGCACCGACCGCGACACCTTCACCGACGCTTACCGCAAGGTGACCGGCGGCAAGGACGAACTGACGGACGCCGTAAAGGAGAGTGCCATCGGTCTCCGGGAGCAGAGCTTCGGATTCGAAGCGATGATGAAAACGGAGGACGCAATGGCTTCCGGTCTCGCGGCGGAGCCTATCGGCATGGAGGACATCATGGTCCACATCGAAAGGGAGGGGAGAGAATGAAAAATCTGCTGTATAAGGAGTTCCGGCTCGCCATCCATCCGAGCGTGTACATCTTTTTCGTGCTCACGGCGCTGCTGCTCGTACCCTCGTATCCCTATTATGTCAGCTTTTTCTATCTGATGCTCGGCATATTCCTCACGTTCAAGACCAACCGCGCCGAGAACGACATTTTTTATTCCGCGCTTTTGCCGGTGCGCAAGGGCGACGTGGTGCGCGCCCGCGTCCTTACCGTTGCGCTGCTGGAGCTTGCCAACATCCTCATCGCCATCCCGTTTGCGGTAATTTCTGCAAAGATCAATCCCGCGGGAGGCAATAACGCCGGCATCGAGCCGAACGTCGCGTTTTTCGGCCTGTCGTTTCTGATGTACGGCGGCTTCAACCTCATTTTCTTCCCGGTGTTCTATAAAACCGGGCGGAGCGAGGGCAAGGCATTCCTCTGGGGCGGCGTGTTTACGTTTCTCTATATCATCGCCGCGGAATCGCTCGCACAGTATATCCCCTCGCCGGTCAGCGCGTATCTCGACACGCTGGAAAAGAGCGCGCAGCTCCGCCAGCTGCCGGTGCTGTTTGCCGGTATCATCCTCTGGGCGGCGCTTACGCTGCTTTCGGCAAAGATCAGCGCCGAGCGGTTTGAAAAGGTGGATCTGTGAAGCTGACCGTGACGAATACATCGCCGCTGCCGCTCTACCGGCAGATGTATGACCAGCTTGCCGCGCAGATCCTGCGCGGGGAGATAGCGCCCGGCGAGGTGCTGCCGCCGATACGGACCGTAGCGCAGGAGCTCTCGGTAAGTCTTATTTCGGTGCGGCGCGCCTGGGAAGAACTGGAGCGGGACGGCTTTATCCACACCGCCGTCGGGCGCGGGACGTTTGCCGCCGCGCTCGGAGAGACCGATAAAGCGGCCATGCGCCGCGCCATTTTAAAAGAAAAGCTCACCGACGCCGCGCAGTTCTGCGCGGCTGTCGGCGCATCCGGAGAGGAAGCGGCGGCGCTGCTGCGCGAGCTGATGAAGGAGGAAAACGCATGAGAAAAAAACTGCTGCTGATCGCCACCGGAGGCACGATCGCCTCGCGCCCGGCGGAAGACGGCCTGACGCCGGAAATGACGAGCGAGGAGCTGCTGCAATGCATCCCCGAGGTGCGCTCTCTCTGCGAGATCGACACGGTGCAGCCCTTTAATCTGGACAGCACGAACATGCGCCCGCAGAATTGGGTCGAGCTCGTGAAGATCATCCGGGATAAGTATGAAAGCTACGACGGCTTTGTCATCACCCACGGCACCGACACGATGGCCTATGCCGCCGCAACGCTCTATTATCTCATCCAGAACAGCCCGAAGCCCGTCGTGCTGACCGGCTCGCAGGTGTCCATCTATGCGCGCGACACCGACGCGCGGGAAAATCTGCGCAGCGCGATCACCTATGCCGCCGATGACGACGCCTGCGGCATTCATCTCGTGTTCGACAACAAGGTCATCTGCGCCAACCGCGCGCAGAAAACGCGCACACGCAGCTTCAACGCCTTTTCGAGCATCGATTACCCGGAGGTCGCCGTCATCCGCGGCGGCGAGGTGCGCTATTATATCCGCGAGTCGTTCCCCGGCCCGGTGCGGTTTTATGATGCGCTTGACAGCCGCGTCTGCGTCATCAAGCTCATCCCCGGCATGGCGCCCGGCATTCTCGACTATGTCGCCGAGCACGCCCACGCCGTTATCATCGAGAGCTTCGGCGTCGGCGGCGTGCCGTACTACGATAACGACGAGTTCACCGAGAAGATCGGCCACCTGCTGCGGAACCACGTGAAGGTCATTTTCACCACGCAGGTCTCCCACGAGGGGAGCGATATGGAGCTTTACCGCGTAGGCTTCCGCATCAAGAAAAAGTATGAGCTGCTCGAAGCCTATACGATGACGACAGAGGCCGTCGTCGCCAAGGTCGAATGGGCGCTGGCAAACTCTTCCGACGACGCGGAGTTTAGAAAGCTCTTCCTCACCCCCGTCGGCAACGACCGGCTGTAAGGGGGCGACGCCGTGTATACGATCGGTCAGCTTGCCTGTCTGGAGGGCGTGACACCGAAAACGCTGCGGCACTATGAAAAGCTCGAGCTGCTCATGCCGAGCGCGCATTCCGATTCGGGGTACCGGCTGTACTCGGAAGAGGACCGGCAGAAGCTGCATGAGATACTGTACTACCGGGATCTCGGCTTTCCGCTCAAGGCCGTGGGGAAGATGCTCCGCTCGGCGGAAGGAGAGCGGCGAGAGCTTATCGAAGAACAGATCAGTCATCTCGGCAACACGATCCGCCGCTGCGAGAACCTGCGCACGGAGCTGCTGAACATCCGTGAAAAGGAGAAAGGACTCGGCGAAAAAACGGCGCTCCTGATCGTGGACATGCAGCGGGACTTTCTGGAAAACTCGCCGCTGAGCACACCCCGCACCGCGCGGGCGGCGGAGAACATCCGAAAGCTCCTCGACGGCATCCGAGGTCTCGGTATACCGGTGGTCTATATATGCGACTGCCATTCGGAGGACGATCCGGAGCTTCGCCACTGGCCGAAGCATACCATGAAGGGGACCGCCGGTGCGGAGATCATCGATATCCTTGCACCCGCCGCAGAGGATAAGGTGTTTTACAAAAATTCCTTCAATGCGTTCAGCAGCGGCGAGCTCAATCCGTATCTGCACGAAAACCGCGTCTCCCGGCTGATCGTGACGGGCGTGCACACGACCATATGCATAACGGAGACCGTGATGCGCGCGTATTATCTGGGGTACGACACGGTCGTTCCGCAGGAGTGCGTGGAGGCCTATTCCGACGAGGAACAGCTTTTCGGTCTCAACCAGCTGCGGAGCAATTACCAGACGAGGATCCTTTCCACGGAAGAGCTGCTGCGCGAGCTTCAGGACGCGCGGCAGCAGATCCCCGTGTGGAAAAAATAAGAAAAGCCCTGTTTTTGCAAAGCAAAAACAGGGCTTGAGCGTGTCAAAAAAATATTTTTGACACGCTCTCAAACGAGACCCGCTACGCTGGGCTCTCGTTTGAAAAGGCTGCGGCTCGCCGCAGCGCACTCGCTGTGCGCCGTTGGCGCACAACTCGCACGTTTGCGAGCCGAAATGTATTTTCTCCGACGCACATGTCGCCGGAGAAAATGATCAGAACTTTATTTGCGCCTGCGGGCGCAAACTCTGCGAGGCTTTTTTGACAGTCTGAAGCCCTGTTTTTGCCAAGCAAAAACAGGGCTTGAAATTTATTCGGTTTTATTCGGTGACGGAAAACGCCCGGAACGGGATCACTTCATAATGTCGGCAAGATCGCAGATCGTTGCGCCGTAAATGGCCTGAATGTAGCCGAGACCGCCCTGATATCCTTCCTCGGTGGTGGTGTCGGTCGTTTCGCGGGGGACAATGATCTTGAAGCCGCGGAAGAATGCGCCGGCGGAGGTGTGGCGGCAGCAGCAGTCTGCCTGCCAGCCGGTGATGATGACGGTATCGACGTCCAGCTCGCGGAGCACAAGCTCCAGCGTCGTCTGGAAGAAGCCACTGTAGGTCTTTTTGGGAATGATGTAGTCGCCGGGCTGCGGCTTGAGTTCGTCAATGACTTCGGCGCCTTTGGTGCCTTCGACCGCGTGGGGACCCCACACCTTGAATTCCTTATCCACCTCGGTATGGCTGTCGTTGGAGTAGATCACCGGCATGTCGTGCTTGCGGGCGTAGTCGCACAGATCCTTGATCGGCTCAATGATGTGATGGATGCGGGGACTCGCAATGGGGCCGGTGACGAAGTCGTTGAGCATGTCGATGACGATAACGGCGGTTCTGGACATTTTCGGTTCTCCTTTTTTGTTGAATTCCGGATGACCCGGTACTGTATAAAGCATACAGCTTGCCCTTGGGACAAGGTCAAGCGCCCAAAGCGTAGAAAGAACGGCTGCCAATTTGGGAAAAATGCCGATCCCCCCGGCAGCCGGACGGCTGTCGGGGGGATGCGGGAAAAGAAATATCGGTTTTGCTTAGAACTCGCGGCCCTTATAGTGGACATGAAGCAGCTCGTGCTCGCGCTCGCCGATGTCCCGCAGGAGCGTTTCGATGACGGGGTTTTGCTCGCTGCGCTTGATGAGGGCGGTCTTGTCGGCGTTATAAAGGCCCGCGGCGCGGTCATACTTGTCCTTCGTAAGGCCGTGCGGCTGGCCGGCGCCGCCGACGCAGCCGGCGCGGCAGGTCATAACTTCGATAAGATCAAAGTATTCGCGTCCGGTCTCGATCTCGTCGATGAGCTTCTGGGCGTTGAGAAGACCGTTGCACACCGCGAGGCGGATCGTCCGCTCGCCGACGAGCGTGCTCGCCACGCGCACGCCTTCCACGCCGCGAAGACCGGAGTATTCGATGGCCATCGCCGCGTTTTTGGTCTTGTCCGGGCAGCAGCAGCGCGCGACCGCTTCCGCCACGCCGCCGGTAGCGCCGAAGATGACGCCGGAGCCGGTCGTGATGCCGAACGGCATGTCCACCGCTTCGTCTTCCAGATTGGCGAAGTCGATGCCGCTTTCCTTTATCATGTTGATGAGCTCGATCGTCGTGAGTACGGCGTCCACGTCGGGCTTGCCGTTGTGGGTGAACTCCTCGCGCTTCGCCTCGCCCTTCTTCGCGGTGCAGGGCATGACGGCGACGTGGTATACCTCGCGGCCGTCGCTGTTTTTCTCATAGTGATCGCGCAGCACGGCGGCGAACATCTCCATCGGGGACTTGCAGGAGGAGATGTGGCGGAGAAGCTCGGGGCGCTGATACTCCACATACTTGACCCATGCCGGGCAGCAGGAGGTGAACATTGGGAACGTGCCGCCGTTTTTGAGCCGGTTCATAAACTCCTTTGCCTCGACGACCGTGGTGAGGTCGGCGGCGAACGAGGTATCAAACACCTCGGCCGCGCCCATGAGCCGGAGCGCCGCGACCATTTTGCCCATGGCATTTTCGCCCGGACGAAGTCCGAACGCTTCGCCGATGGCGACGCGCACTGCCGGAGCGATCTGGAACACAACGCGCTTATTTTTGTCGTGCAGCGCGCGCCACACGCGGCCGATGTCGTTATACACGGTGATCGCGGCGGTGGGGCATACGGCGGCGCACTGGCCGCAGCCGATGCAGTCGGTCTCGGCGAGCTTCTGGTCGAATGCCGGCATTACGCGCAGATCGGCGCTGCGGTGCGTAAAGTCGATGATGTTCATGCCCTGGATCTCCTCGCACGTGCGCACACAGTCGCCGCAGAGAATGCACTTGTTCGGGTCGCGCACGACCGAGGGGCTGGAGGTATCGAGCGGGAGCTGCTCGCGCGTATCCTCAAACCGGACGCGGCGCACGCCGAAGCGCAGCGCCAGCCGCCGCAGCTCGCACGCGCTGGACTTTTCGCAAACGGTGCAGTCACGGTCGTGCGAGGCGAGCAAAAGCTCGATAATCATCCGGCGGTATTTGAGCAGCCGGGCGGTGTTCGTCTGGATGGAGAGCCCGTCGCGCGGCTCCATGGAGCAGGAGGCGTCGATGCGGCCCCTATCGTCCTCCACGACGCACATACGGCACGCGCCGTAAACGGAGAGATCGGAGTAGTAGCACAGCGTCGGCATGTTGATGCCCGCCTTGCGGATAACGGCGAGAACGTTTTTCTCCCCGTCGAACGCGACGCGCTGGCCGTTGATATACATGATTCCCTTTGCCATATCTTTACACCTCCCGAATCGCGCCGAACTTGCAGTTCTTGACGCAGGCGTTGCAGCGGATGCACTTTTCCGTGTCGATCACGAACGGCTTCTTGACCTCGCCGGTGATCGCCTCCACCGGGCAGTTGCGCGCGCACAGGCTGCACCCCTTGCACTTTTCCGGATCAATCTGCAATACCTTTGGTTTGCCGTTACAGAGCGGGCAGAATTTGTCGCGCACATGGCGCTCGTAGTCCTCGCGGAAGTAGCGCAGCGTAGACTGCACGGGCTTGCAGGCGCTCTGGCCCAGACCGCAGAGCGCGGTGTGGGAGATCGTGTCGGAGAGATCCTCGAGAAGCTCGATATCCTCTTCGCTTCCCTCGTTGCCGACGATGCGCTCGAGAGCTTCCAGCATGCGCTTCGTACCCTCGCGGCAGGGGATGCACTTGCCGCAGGATTCCTTCTGCGTAAATTTCATGAAGAAGCGGGCGACCTCGGCCATGCAGGTGTCCTCATCCATGACGACGAGACCGCCGGAGCCCATGATCGCGCCGACGTGCTTGAGCGAATCGTAGTCCAGCGGGAGATCGAGATGCTCCTCCGTGAGACAGCCGCCGCTTGGCCCGCCGATCTGCACGGCCTTGAATTTCTTTCCGTCCTTGATGCCGCCGCCGATATCGAAAATGATCTCGCGCAGCGTTGTGCCCATAGGCACCTCGATGAGACCAGTGTGGCGGATGTTTCCCGCAAGCGCAAAGGCCTTGGTGCCGGGGGAGGCCGCGTTGCCGATGGCGCGGTAAGCGTTGGCGCCCTCGTTGATGATATAGGGGATGTTGGCAAAGGTCTCCACATTGTTGAGCACGGTGGGCTTTGCCCAGAGACCCTTTTCCACGGTGCGCGGGGGCTTGGTGCGCGGCATACCGCGGTTGCCCTCGATGGACGCGGTCAGCGCGCTGCCCTCGCCGCAGACGAACGCGCCCGCGCCGCGGTTGATGCGGATATCAAAGGAAAATTCCGTGCCGAGGATGTTCTCACCGAGCAGACCGACGTCGCGTGCCTGATCGATGGCCTTCTGCAAGCGATCAACCGCGAGAGGATACTCCGCGCGGACGTAGATATAACCGCTGCCGGCACCGACCGCGATCGCGGCGATCATCATACCCTCCAAAATGGAGTGCGGATTGCCCTCCATGATGCCCTCATCCATGAACGCGCCGGGGTCGCCCTCGTCGCCGTTGCAGACGATATACTTGACCGGAGAATCCTGACGGCGCACGCTGTCCCACTTTTTGCCGGTGGGGAAGCCGCCGCCGCCGCGCCCGCGCAGACCGGAGGAAATGACCTCCATGCAGATCTGCTCGTCCGTCATTTCAAAAAGGGCTTTTTCAAAGGCGGAATAGCCGCCCTTGGCGATGTACTCCCAAATATCCTCGCAATTGGAGAGACCGCATTCCCGGAGAATCAGCCGCTGCTGCTTCAAATAAAAGGGAATATCGTCGCGCGCCTTGTACTTTTTTCCGTCCTCCTCAAAGAGAAGGCGCTGGATCACCTTGCCGCCCTTTATGGTCTTTTCGATGATTTCCTCGCAGTCCTCGGGCTTGACATGGGTATATATGACGTTCATCGGGGAGATGTTCACAAGCGGGCCGATCTCGCAGAAGCCGTGGCAGCCGGTTTTCTTGAGATGGACGGCGTCGTCGGCGTGCTCCGAAAGACTGACGGAAACCGGCAGGCCCTTTTCCTTGCACAGCCGGTGCAGCGTCTCATATACTGCCATGGCGCCGCTGGCGATGCAGCCGGTGCCGGCGCATACCATGATCGAAACGCCTTCGCGCGCGAGCGCTTCCTCCGCCTTCCAGCGCTGGGCGTCAAACGTAAGCTTTGTGCGTCGGATCATTTCGACTCCTCCTTCCGGATGCGCTCCACAAGCGCGACAGCTTTCTCCGGCGTCATTTTCGGATGAACCTCACCGTTCACGGTGAGGACCGGCGCAAGGCCGCACGCGCCGAGGCACGCAACGGTCTCCAGCGTGAAGAGCATGTCGCTGCTTGTTACCTTTTTCTCGTTCAGCCCGAGGTGCTCCTGCAAAGCCCCCAGGATCGGCTGCGATTTGCGCACATGGCAGGCGGTGCCGTCGCATACGCGCAGAATGTACTTGCCTTTGGCTTCCAGCGAGAAGCGGTCATAGAATGTCGCCACGCTGTATACCTTGCCCGGACTGATGTGCAGCCGTCCCGCCAGATGCACCAGTACCTCCGGCGGCAGGTACTTGTAATACTCCTGCACGTCCTGCATCATGCCGATCAGATTTTCCCTCTTGCACTCGTGGTTGTCCACGATCTGATCGGTCAGTGTGAAATCTCCATCAAATAACATAACGCTCGTTCCCCTTTTGTTGATTAGATGACGCTTTTTCACGGAAAAACACTATCTCAATAAGCATATCATATAACTGTTGAGTTATCAACCTGTTTTTCAAACAGTGACAGATTTTTCACACATTCCGGATTGCTGTATATCCCGTTGCGCGGAAGGGAGAAATGTGGTAAAATACAAAATTAGTCTGTAGATATGGGAGGCATACCATGCCGGAACCGAAACTTTCCATCGTCCCCTGCGGGGATTATACACCCGAAACGGTGCGCGCCGCGCTCCTTGCGGCGCTTGACGCTGTCGGCGGGCTTGACTGGGTGAAACCCGGCATGCGCATCGGCATAAAGCTCAATCTCTGCGCGGCGAGAAAGCCGGAGCAGGCGGCGACGACCCATCCGGTCATGGCCGCGGAGCTCACGCGCCTTCTGCGCGAGCGGGGCGCGGAGGTCGTTCTCGGCGACAGCCCCGGTGAGCCGTTCACCTCCGTGGTGCTGGGCCGCGTGTACTCGCTCGGCAATTACGCGCTCTGCGAAGCCGCCGGCGGCGAGCTCAACCGCGACTTTTCGCATCACACGGTCGAATTTCCGGACGCCGTCACGGTCAAGAGCTTTGAATATAGCGCGTGGCTCGAAAAATGCGACGCCGTCATCAACTTCTCCAAGCTCAAGGCTCACGGGCTCATGGGCATGACGGCGGCGGTAAAGAATCTTTACGGCGTCATCCCCGGCACGGTGAAGAGCGAGTACCATTTCCGCTACCCCGATCCGATGGCGTTTGCCAACATGCTCGTTGATCTCAATGAATTTGTCCGCCCGGCGCTCTGCCTGTGTGACGCCGTGGACATCATGGAGGGCAACGGCCCCACACAGGGAACGCCCCGGCACATGGGCGCGCTCCTCGCCGCGACGAGCTCCTATGAGCTCGACCGGCTGTGCGCGTGGATGCTTGGGCTGGAGGAAAAGGAGCTGCCGTATCTCACGGCGGCAAAGCAGCGGATGCTGCTCTCCGAGGCGGGCGAACCGCTCGGCATGAAGGACGCCGCCCCCTACCATGTAAACGACTTTGCCCGCTCCGGCGCCACAAGCAGCTGGTTTGTGTCGAACCCGAACGATAAGCCGTTCCGGAAACTCGTAAAAAAATGCGTCGCCGTGCTGCTCCGCTCCAAACCGGCGCTCGGCGAGGGCTGCACCGGCTGCGGCCACTGCGCGCGTCTCTGTCCGGCGGGCGCGATCATGATCGTGAACAAGCACGCCGTGATCGACCGGAAGAAATGCGTCCGGTGCTTCTGCTGTCAGGAATTCTGCCCCTCGGGGGCGATGCGCGCGCAGCGCTCGTTCGTCGCGCGGCTTTTGAGCAAATAGGCGGCATAGGAACCAAAGAAAGAGAGAAAATACGGGAGTAATACGAGGAAAAATATCCATGCATTTCTTTTCACAGTACCGGGGACTCCGCCGGGAGAACTATGTTCTCTTCTTCGGGCGGATCGTGACGAACATGGGCTCAATGGTCTGGCCCATGCTCACGATGATCCTCAACCAGAAGCTCGGTATAAGCGCCGGGAACATTGCCATACTTACGGCGGTGTTCGGCATTTTGATGATGCCGGCCACGCTTTTCGGCGGCAAGCTCGCCGACCGGCTCAACAAGAAGAACATCATCATTGTCGGCGACATCGTTTCGGTCGTGTGCTACATCCTTTGCGGATGCGTTCCGCTCGGCATGGGGACGATCGTGCTCATGTTTGTCGCCAGCCTTTTCCAGACCATTGAGGGTCCGGCGTACAACGCCATCATTGCCGATATCACGCCCCTCGAAGAGCGTGATAAGGCGTATTCGCTCCAGTACTGGGGCATGAATCTCGGTCTTGTCCTTTCGCCGACGCTCAGCGGTCTGCTGTTCAAAAACTATCTGTGGCTCGCGTTCATCATCAGCGGCGTTGCCATCGGCTGCTCGACGATCCTCATCTGGTTTTTCGTGCGGGATATCACGCCGGTCGAACAGATCGGCAGCCGCGCGGAGTATCAGCGCGCGAGAGACGGGGAGAGCATTTTTGCGATCCTCCGCCAGAATCCGACGATCCTTCTGTATCTTGCCGTGTCGGCGCTGTGCAGCGCGGCATACGACCAGTACGGCTATCTCATGCCGCTGGATCTCGGGCGTATCCACGGCGAGAACGGCGCGGTCATCTACGGCACGGTGTCGAGTCTCAACTGCATCGTAGTCGTTTTGTTTACTCCGTTCATTACGCGCCTTTTCCGCCGCGTGATCGATACGAAAAAGCTCCTGACGGGAAAGCTGCTGTTTCTGGCAGGATATATCCTGTTCCTCACGTTCCTCGGCACGATCCCGATGTATTACGCCGCCATGCTCATTTTCACCTGGGGCGAGATCATCAATACCATTGCCGACGGGCCGTATCTCTCCGCGCGCACCCCGGCCTCCCACCGCGGACGCATCAACAGCGTATCCGGCGTGGCGTATACCATCCTGCGCGGCGTTTTCAACATTGCCGAAGGCAAGGCTTACGACGCTTACGGCTCGACGGCAGCCTGGGGGCTGACGATCGGCGCGCTCACGATCTCGATTTTGCTGTCCGTCTGGCTCATTTTCCGCGACCGCGCGCGCTATCCGCGCCTGTACGAGGAAAATGCGGTCGAACCGGCGAAATAAAAATATCCCCTGAAGAGCCGCTGTACGGCACTTCAGGGGATACGTTATACACATCATGGATCAGTCTTTCGGCGCGTGCCAGATCATCGGGATGTGGGGGATATCGTCCTCCAGAAATTCCTCGCCGTCCTGCCGGAAGCCGTGATCCTCGTAGAGCTTCCGGGCGTAGGTCTGCGCCTCGATGCGGATGGTCTCCGCGCCGTACTTTTCCCGCGCCGCGGCGATGCCCGCGTCGAGGATCTTGTGGCCGTAGCCGCGGCGGCGCTCGGTTGTCAGCACGCGGCCGATGGACACCTCCTCAAACGAAACGCCCCGGTCGAGCACGCGGAGATACGCCTTGATGCCGGTCTCGTCGCGCAGAAACACATGGTACGCCTGCCTGTCGCGCCCGTCCACCTCCTCGTAGGGGCATTTCTGCTCCACGACAAAGACCAGCACGCGCACGTGCAGAATGTCGTACAGCTCGTCCGCCGTCAGCTCGGAATAGTGTTTTACGACAAGCTCCATGGTGTTTCCTCCGAAATACGTTCTATTATTCTGATTATACTTCCGGCGGAGGAAAAAGTAAACCGTGATTCCCGCTGAAGAAAGAGGAGATACATCCCATGAAACGATGGCTTGCCGCGCTTTTAGCTCTTTGCGCGCTGCTCTCGCTCTGCGCGTGCGGCGCTGCCGCGCCGGAGACGGACGGCGGCACATTCTCTCTGGACATTCTCGATACCGGCAAATCCGACTGCATCATCGTATGCATGGACGGCGTGACGGTCGTGAACGACGCTGCCGATGAGGACGATTTTGACTCCATCTGCGCCGCGCTTGAGCGCCGCGGCGTGCAGCGCATCGACTATCTCATCCTCAGTCATTACGACAAGGATCACATCGGCTCCGCGGCGGCGCTCGTGCGCGCGTACCCGGTGGGGCAGATCCTCGGCCCGGACTACGAAGAGAATTCCATGTATCTCACGCTGCTCAAGCGCGCCGCGGAAGAGCGGAATACGCCGTTCCGCCGCCTGACGGAGAACTATACGGTTGAGACGGAAAACGGCTCGTTTACGCTCGACCCGCCCGACATCGACTACGGCGACGACAACAACAATTCCCTCGTCACGACCGTCACATGGCGTGAAACGAGCTTCCTCCTCCTCGGCGACGCGAAGAAAAACCGCCTGAACGAGTTTCTCGACGCCGCGCTCGACAGTTATGAGCTCATCAAGCTTCCGCACCACGGCGACAGCAATAAACCGCTTTTAAAGCTCATCGCGCAGACAACGCCGCGCTATGCCGCGGCGACGGTCTCTCCGGCGGAGGAGATCGAGGATAAGCTCCTCGCAGCACTCGCCGCCGCGGGCACGGAGGTATTCCGCACCGACGGGGGGACGGTGAGTGTCGAATGGACGGGCGCGGACTTTACCATCATACAGACAAAATAAAGAAACGACACCCCCGGCGTGACCGCAAAGTCACGCCGGGGGTGTCGCACGAGAAACAAAAGCTTTGTGCAGCTAAAACCAATACTGCTGCATTTTCTTCAAAAATTCTTTGGTGATCGGATAGCCGCTGTGTTCACCAATAACGGCATCGACCTGGCAATACGGACAAAGCGCAGTGCCGGACGTGTCCTTGATCCAGCTTTGGATCTCCTTCGGGTCAAATATTTCCAGACAGGAAAAGCATCCGCATTTTCAATCTTTCAATAATTTATCTCTGTGATCGGATGCAAATTTGTGCGCTTCAATGCAATCGATCACAATGGGCGTCCCGATGTGCTTATCGATTCTCCATTGCGGCGCGCTGCCGTCGTCGGCCCAGTATTCATCCAGCGATACGATCCTGTCGTTTTCCGTCCGGAGGAAAGATGTCACATGGAACGAGCAGCTCCGATTCTTCGGATAAACGCGCGTGACCGTAACGGTAAGGCCGCCCAGCATCTCGATCCGTTCCACGGCCCCGTCCCATTCTCCGGGATACTCGCAGTTGGCGGTGATGAATTCATCCACCGTGAAATGCTCGTTCGTGCAGTGCCAGTTCACATAGGCGTCCGGGGCGAAATATGTTCGGATCTCCGGCTCGTCCTGCGCGAGAACCGCCCGCCAGAAGGCTTTTATATCCATGCCGTACCTCTCCTTACAATTCATATACATATACGGCAGCAATCCCAATGCCGCACATTTCCCCGATTTCTGCAAACCCGTGCTTCCGATAATGGATCCAAACCGACTTTCCTTGCAAAATTTTATTTGCGGTACGCCGCATTTGCGCTGCGCTGCGCTCTGCGGCGGGGATCATTCCCATAGGAAGACGCGGGAGAGCGCCGTTTCGTTTGCCGTGCTGCCGGACAAAGGGGAGAATTTCACCTTGCGGGTCGGGGTCTTTTTATTCCTCTTTCTGAATGTCCAGCACGGTCAGTACGCCGTTTGATGCGCGGAAGCGCACCTCCATACCGGCGAAGCCGAAGCCGTAAACGCGCTCCGGGTCGTCCTGATACGACGGGCGCGGGTCCTGCTCCAAAACCTCGCGCAGCGGTTCACGCTTTTCCTCCGGCACGCGCTGCAGCAGCTCTTCCGGAATTTCCGCATGGAGAACCCGCGCGGAAATGGCGTCGGTAAATCCGCCGGCCGCGTCCGGGCGGCTGTCGGCATAGGGAAGATAGGGCTTCACGTCGAGAATGGGCGTGCCGTCCATAAGATCGGCGCCGCGCACGATGAGCACCGGCCCTTCGCCTGTATAATCGATCCGCTCGAGCTTCACGCAGGAGAGACCGATGTGGTTCGGGCGGAAGGGGCTGCGGCTCGCAAACACGCCGACGCGCTTGTTGCCGCCGAGCCGCGGCGGGCGCACGGTAGGGGAGAACGTCTCGCCCTCGCGCACCGCGGCGGAAAACTGCCAGAGAAGCCAGATATGGGAAAATTCCTCCAACCCGCGCACGGCGTCCGCGCTGCGGTATTCCGGGCAGAATACTACCCGCGCTTCAAGCGCCTGGGAAAGTCCGCTCTGCTTGGGAATGCCGAACTTCGTCGGGAAATCCGAACGGATATGCGCCACAGGGTACATGAGAATGCCGTCAGGTGTATGCATCGATAAAATCCTCCGCCGTCCGCATGGCCTCCCACACGGAGAAATTGAAGCCGCGCACCCCGCGCTCGGAATACTCCCGCATCACGGAGATCGTGAGGTTGAGGTACGCTGTCGAGTCCTCACCGCGCCCGGCGATATCCGCAAAATAGGGGCGCAGCGCGCCGATGGCGTCGCTGGAGCATTCATGAGCGATCTCTGCCTCCGTGGTATCGTCGAGACCGTGCTTTGCCAGGTTATACCGCGCCGCGATCGCGTCCGGCCGCGCGAAGGCGAACACGAGCCAGAGCGCCATGGACGCAATGAGCGTAAAGCGGAACAGCCGGAAATCCTCGTGGAACACCGTGTACACCGCCGCGCCGAGGATCAGCGCGAGCAGCGAAAGAAACCACAGCACCAGCAGCCGGAGATAGGTGAGGCCGTAGGCGTTTACATAGAGCATCATGCGCATCGCGCTCGATGCCTCCATGAGGTAGGTACATACAGTGAGAAATACGAGCAGCGCCCGCAGCGCTTTGCTCGATACGAACCGGCGCTGCGCCGTGATGATGAGGACGACGTTGATGCCGCTTACGAGCAGCAGCTGGAAAAAGCCCTCGCGGGCGTACTCGGCATACGTCATGCCCTCCGGCAGGGCGGAAACGTCCCCGGCGAACAGCACGGCGATCTGGATGCCGCAGAACACGGCGTAAACGACGGCCAGCGCGCCGGTGAACGTTATGGCGACGAGGGCGCTCGCGCGGCGTTTTTCCTTTGCCGGAAAGTCGCTGCGCGCGGTCTGCGCGGCGAGCGCGCTGTAGAAGACCAGGGCGGGGATCAGCGTATAGAAAACAGCGCGGATCACCGTCCGAACGGTTTTGGAAACGCTCCAGACGCCGAATATGCGCTCGATCAGCGCGCCGAACGCGGCGTCCGCGCTCGCAAGCAGCGATACGACGATCCAAAGAAGCGGCACGGCGATCACAATGCCGAGCAGCACGCTCCGCGTGGTTTGCTTACCGCCCCGGCGCAGCGCGGCGAGATGGCGGAACGGCTCTCCCAGGTGCGTGATGATCCTTCCGACGAGCCGGAAGCCGCCGGAAACGACGCGCCCGAAGCGCCACGAGAGAATATCCGCAAAGGCGTTCATCAGCCAGAGCAGCTCGGCGATGAACATACCGAGAAAGCTCACGTTCTGCGTCATATGGTTTGCGGTCCATGCAATCGAAAGGCCGAGCAAAACCAGAGAGACCGACCAGAAAATATCGCGCTTCCTCTCCCGCAGGCCGAGCTTGCCGAGCGCGAGAAGCGTTGCTGCCGCCATCGCCGCGGCGAGCAGCGCCGCGTTGAGCCCGAGCGCGTAGGCATTCACGAAAAGAAGCGCGAACACCGCGCCCAGCGCGAGCGAGAGCAGCAGAAAATACCGGGCGTCCGTCCGCAGACGAACATGGCGTTCGTCCTCGTGCTGCGGCTCCGGCGCGCTTAGGGTCTCCGGCGCGGGGGGCGCGCCGTACCATACCGATTCCGAATTAGAATCCATCGTATTCCTCCTTGTCCGGTTCCCAGGCGAGAATATCGCCCGGCTGACAGTCCAGTGCCCGGCAGAGCGCGTCCAGCGTGGAAAAGCGCACGGCGCGGGCCTTGTTATTCTTCAAAACGGAGAGATTCGCCGTGGTTATGTCAACCTTCTCGGCCAGCTCGCCCAGCCCGATCTTCCGTTTTGCCATCATTACATCGAGATTTACTACGATCATGCTTCCACCTCAGATCGTGAGATCGTTGTCCTGCTTGTAGCTCACGGCGCGGTCGAACACCTGCGCGAGCACGAGCGAGAAGAGACCCGCCAGCAGAAACACGCACACGATGGCGAGCATCCCCGGCGTGAAGAGCACGATGAGCCGCACTGCCATGAGCGCCGCGATCGCAAAGGCGTAATACGCCATGCGGCACAGGCTTGAAACGTTCTGCCGCACGAAGCAGTCGCCGGAGACAACGGTTTTGAGCATCCGCCGCAGCTCGAAGAGGATCAGCACCGCGCACACCCCGGCGAGCAGGAAGAGCGCCGTGTGCAGCGTGAGCCGCGCCGCGAACGAGGGATAAAACCGCGCCGCCCACCGCATCGTCCACGGCAGAGAGACCGTCACGGCGATGCCGGCATAAAAGAGAATGTCCAGAAGAGCTTTGGTGAACCGGGCGACGCCCGGCGAGGTAAGTTTTTGTTTCATGCTATCGCCTCCATGAGCGGAGAATATCATACAGAAATCTGAAAGTCAATATAAAATTATCGAAAAACGATAAAAACATTCCGAATAAAGATATGAAGTTAAATCTACAGCTCGACAATATTAACAAATTCCTGACTTGACACATTTTGGGCTTTATTATAATATTGTGAATATAGTCCAAAAATGTATGGAGGATCTATGGAATCACGGGACCGGCTGCTGGAATGCATCAAGCATTATTATGAGGATTACTTCTGCTTTGACGCAGTGTACTACAAATGGTGCGCCCGCTACGATATCAAGGATACGACGCTGTTCATTCTTGAGCGCATCTATACCGCACCGGAGAGATGTACGCAGAAGTATCTCTGCGAAACGCTGAGCTATCCGAAGCAGACGATCTCCGCCTCGCTCAAGCAGCTGGAGGCGCGGGGGTTCATCACCCGCCGGAAGGATCCGGAGGACTTTCGCGGCAACCTGATCGCTTTCACGCCGGAAGGACAGGCGTTTGCCGACGAAGTCATCGGGGAAATGCGCAAGATAGAGCTGCGCGCCTTTGAGCGCATGACGCCGGGCGAGCGTGATACTGTGGAAAAGGGACTGCATATTCTTGCCAAATCGCTCCGGGAGGTTTTTTCGGAGTGACGTTCGGAATGCATAGGGCCGGGACGACAGACGCTGGGGTCTGTTGTCCCGGCTCTGCATTTGGTAAAAAATCAGACAAAGAAGTACGAAATTAGACAAAATAATTATAGACGTATTTCACAAATAAAGTATAAAATTGGACTATAAGGCTGGCCAGCCCTTTAAAATCAGAAAGGAGAACCGATCATGGCGGAAGAAACCAATACACAGCAAGTGGAAATTCGCGACTATGCTATTGACGAATATGTTCCCATGGAGGCGCGCTATTACGGCGCAAAGGAGATGACCTCCACCTGGATCTGCGCCAACGCGAACCCGACGACCTGGTACATGGGCACGATCCTCGGTGCGCTGGGTCTGGGAGGTGCGCTTCTCTCGGCAATCATCGGAAACCCGCTCGTATACCTTATTCTCGCTCTTGTCGGTATCATCGGTTACAAAGTAGCCTCCACAAATATGGGCCTGTGCCGCGTGTCCTTCGGCATCGCGGGCAGCAAGCTCCCCTCGTTCATCAACGCGCTGCAGTTCGTCGGCTGGTGCGGTGTCAACACCTACATTGCCGCCACGCCGCTTGCGACTCTTCTTTGCAGCATCTTCGGCGGCGATCCTCACTCGCCGATTATGCTTATTATTTCGGTCTTTATTATTCTGCTTATTACGACGTTCGTTTCCGTATACGGAGCCAAATACATCGGAAAAGCGCAGATTGTTGCAGTGGCGTGTCTTGCAATTCTCAGCGTGTGGATCGGTATCCGGATATTCTCTCTCGTGTCGTTCTCGGATATCTGGAAATGGTCGATCACGGATAATCCGGCCAACAGCGGCTGGTCGCTTTCGTTCGGCGGCGGCCTTGACATCATCCTTGCCAACGGCTTTGCGTGGGTCATGTGCGCGGCGGACTATACGCGCTATACCACGAGCAAAAAGTCTGCGACGGTTGCGCCGATGATCGGTGCGACGCTCGGCTTCCTCTGGTTCGTGCTTATTGGCGCGACGGGCGCCATTGCCGTTGCCGTGACGAATGGAGGGCTCTTTGACCCGTACTCCGCCGATCTTTCCTACATCTGCAGCAATCTCGGCATGGGAAGTATAGCAAATCTGCTCATCGTCATCTCCACCATCGCGGTCAACATGATCAACATCTATTCCGGCGGCTTCTCCACGGCGAATATCAGCGAAAAGCTGCCGCCCAAGGGCTCGATGATCGGGCTCGGCATTCTTTCGATGCTGCTTGCGCTCACGCCGCTCGTGCTTGGCTCGTTCCTGGATACGTTCCAGGTTTTCCTCGGCTATCTTGGCGCAGTGTTCCCGCCGTGCATTGCGGTGCTTGTGGTGGACTATTATCTCGTCCGCGGCCAGAAGTACGACATCACGCAGTTCAACAACAAAAACGGCCCCTACTGGTACAAAAATGGCATCAACTGGACGGGCGTTATCTCGTGGGTTGCCGGTGCGGCGATCTATTTCGCGGCAAAGCTCCTTCCGGGCGTGTGCGATTCCATCGGACAGGTGCTCTTCAGCTTCCTTGCCACGGGCATCATTTACTTTATTGCCGCGAAAGCAACCTATAAGCCGGAAACGGCAGAAAAGGAGAATTGATTATGTGCTTTGGTCTTATTGCCGGCAGAAATACGACAGTGAGCGGCGCAGTGCTCGCCGGAGCAAACGACGACTGGCCCGGCTGCCCCGGCCACACACACTTTAAGCCGCACATCGTCCATACACCGGACGAATATTTCCTTGCCGTGAAGGGCCATCATATCCCGCAGGCGGCGGAAACGTATGCCTACACCTATACGGCGTGCGCGTATGAGACCGGCACGCGCCCCATCTCCTGGGCGGACGGCATGAACGAGAATCAGGTGTCTGTCGGTATGATGGGCGTATATGAATTCCGCAACTGTCAGACCGAAAAAGACATTCTGGAAGCCGACGACATCACGCTTCTGCTCCTGGAACGCGGCCGCACGGCGCGTCAGGCCATTGAAATGATCGGCGAACTGATCGAGGAATACGGCTACACCGTTTCCTCCATCGACGGCGCGGCGGGCGCGGTCTGCATGGCCGTGGCCGATCCGGAAGAAGGATTTTTCCTGGAACTCGTTCCCGGCGGGAAATGGGTGGCCAAGCGCGTTGCCGATGACGAGGTTGAGTGCCGTCCCAACTGCTTCGGCACGCAGGAAATCGATTTCTCCGATACGAAGAACTTCATTTGCTCTAAAAACCTCCGTTCCTATGCTCTTGAAAACGGTCTTTGGAAGGAGGGAGAGCCGTTCAACTTCACGAAGATATACGGCACGGGCCCGCTTGCGAACGACACCTACGGCGGCGCGGATTGGCCGGTGAACCGTATGCGCCGCTGGGATTGCCTGCATACGCTCTGTAACGTGGATTCCGATCCGTTTGCGAAGGTCTATTGTGCCAAACCGCAGCGCAAACTCACGGCGCGCGACGTGATGCATGCTCTCACAAGCACGATGGAGGGCACGCGGTTTGACCTATCCCTTGCACCGGAAGCGGGCGTGCATCATAACCCGCTTTGGATGACAACAAGCACAAGCGTGGGACAGGGCGGAACGGTCGTTTCCATGGTGTATGATCTGCGGCCGGATACATCGGCGGCAGCCGGATGCATGTGGGTCGCCTGCGCGGCAGCCAAGCTCGCGGTCTATGTTCCGGTATTCACGGCGGGCGAAGGCCTGCCGGAGGCTTACACCTGGGGCGAGTGCGGCGAGTACGATCTCGGTTCCGCGTGGTGGGCGTTTCAGGAAATCGGCGAGCTTTGCTACCGTCGGTACGATGAGATCGCCAATGACCTTGTGATCCCCGTTTTTGACGAGATGCAGCAGGGATTTCTTGAAGAGCGTGAGAAGCTGTACGAGCGCCGTGCTTCGCCGGAAGAGGTGCGCGCCTTTTCCCATGCCGCGGCCGCGAGCGCTTACGCCAAAGCGCGGGAGCTTGGCAAGTATATCAAGGGGAAGTACCTCTGCAATACAGTGCTGAGCTGGCTGTAAACAGAATAAACGACCGCCCGAACGAAACGCTTCGTTCGGGCGGTTTTGCATATGGTTTCTTATTCAGCCGCGGCGCTCTGCACGGCCTTTTTATCCGCGCGCAGATTGAAAATGCAGCGGAACACCGCCGCGCCGATGATGATCGCATAGCCGACAAAGCTCAGCGCGTCCGGGATCTCACCGAAGACGAGAAAGCCCCAGAGCGCCGCATAGACGATCTGCGAATAGTCAAACACGGATATCTCCTTCGCCGGGGCGTGGCGGTACGCGGCGGTAATGGAAAGCTGCCCTCCGGCCGCGGCGCAGCCGGCCAGCAGCAGAAAGACCCACTGCTTCGCGCTCATCGGCTGGAAGTTGAAAGCGAAGAACGGGATGGCGCAGACGCAGGTGAACGCGGAGAAAAACATCACGATCTCCGGCCCGCGCTCGCCCTTGCGGCTCATCTGCCGGACGAACGTGTACGCGGCGCCTGCGCCAAGACCGCCCAGCACGCCGGCGAGCGAGGGAAGACTCGCAATGCCCGCCGTGGGACGGACGACGAATACCGCGCCGATAAACGCCGCCAGAACGCTGAGAATGTCCACCTTCTTCGGGTACTCGCGCAGAATGAATATGGAAAAGAGGATGGCAAAAAACGGCGAGAGCTTGTTGAGCATATTGGCGTCGGCCATGCCGATGTGATCGATGGCCCAGAAATTGGCGACCATGCCGAGCATACCGGTGATGCTCCGTGCCAGATGGCCGCCGAGACAGCCCTTATGGATGCGGAAGCCCTGCCCCTCGCGCGCGAGGATCACGAATGCGGCGATCGCCGCCACCAGATTCCGGAAGAAGATCTTCTGCATCGTGGGAATGTTTCCGGCGAGCCGGACAAAAAGCGACATCAGTGAAAAACAGAATGCCGCGCATAGAATGCACAGAATGCCGAGCGTGCGCTCGCTCTTCTGCCGGGGGCTGTTCAATGGTATCCACTCCTCTTTCTTTATAAAATTATTATACACACCCTGTCAAGGCGCGAAAAGGGATTGACAAATAGCATCGCGGCAATATATAGAAGGGAGAAGGCGTTCTCGCCGCGCTGCTCGGCATAATTGTGGGGCTGTATATCTATTTCTTTGCCCGCTTCTTCTGCCGATACCGGCAGATCAAAGACCGGAACGAATAAGCAGAAACGGATTTTCTTCGCTTCTTTCGGAAAAGTCCTTGCCAGAGCGGGGCAAATGTGGTACAAGTTCTCTTTGTATCCCTATTACCTTAAGAAAGAAGCCGCTATGAAGCAAACGCATTCCGACAGCCGCCGCAGCGTCTATTTTGAAGGCCTGCGCGACGGCTTTCCCATCGGTCTCGGCTATTTTGCCGTGTCGTTTTCCCTCGGCATCGCCGCGCGCAATGCCGGACTCACCGTAACGCAGGGGCTGCTCTCCAGCCTTCTGTGCAACGCCTCGGCGGGCGAGTACGCCCTCTTCACGCTCATCGGCAGCGGCGCTGCCTGTGTGGAGATCGCTCTCGCAACGCTCATCATCAACGCGCGGTATCTCCTTATGAGCTGTGCGCTCAGCCAGCGCATGAGCCCCGATATGCCGTTTTACCACCGGTTTTTCATCGGCTTTGATGTGACCGACGAGCTTTTCGGCATCACGATCGCCCGGCCGGGCTGCGTGGAGCCGCGGTATTTCTACGGCGCGATGACCGCCTCCATCCCGATGTGGGCGGCTGGCACGGCGCTCGGCATCTTCATGGGCAACCTTCTCCCGGCACGCATCGTGAGCGCGCTGAGCGTGGCGCTTTACGGCATGTTCCTCGCCATCATCGTTCCCCCGGCGAAGGAAAACCGCGTGGTGCTCGGCTGCGTGCTCTCGGCCTTTGCCGCGAGTGCGGCGTTCGCCTTTCTGCCGGTACTGCGTGATCTTTCCTCCGGCAACCGGACGATCATTCTCACGGTCGTCATTTCGGCGCTTGCGGCTGTTTTGTTCCCGCGCCCGGCGGAAGAGGAGGCGGCGGCATGACAAAAACGCTCCTCTCCATCCTGACGGCGGCGGTCGTTACATACCTTGTCCGCGTTCTGCCGCTCACGCTCATCCGAAAGCCCATCCGCAGCCGGTTCCTCCGCTCGTTCCTGTACTATGTGCCGTATGTGACGCTCGCGGTGATGACGTTCCCCGCCATCGTGCAGGCAACGGAGCAGCCCGTCGCCGGCGCTGCGGCGCTCGTGGCCGGGATCCTTATCGCCTGGCGCGGCGGCGGACTGATCACCGTGGCGGCCTCGTGCTGCGGCGTGGCGTTCGTCGCGGAGCTTCTGCTCGGACTTCTTTGAGTTTTCCGGCAAAAGCTGTCGCTTTTTTACGGGCATACGCTATGATCACAGCACGATGCTCTATAGGGAAAAGGCTGCCGAAAGGCGGCTTTTCCTATGCCGAAATGCAGATCGTCCGGCTGGATTTTCTGCCGAAGGGATAATCCGATTACATCTTTTCTCCCCGACGCCTCTGGCGTCGGGGAGTTTTGCATAAATGCACAATGCTGCCGCAAAACCTTTCTCTTGAAATTCGCTCAATAAGCTAATATAATAGAGAAAAGCCAACCGCGAAGGAGGTGCGCCATGGGAGAGCGGACATATCTTGCCATCGATCTCAAGTCGTTCTATGCCTCGGTGGAGTGCATGGAGCGCGGTCTTGACCCGATGACGGCGAATCTTGTTGTGGCGGACCCGACCCGCACGGAAAAGACGATCTGCCTTGCGGTGTCCCCGGCGCTCAAGGCCTACGGCATTCCGGGCCGCGCCCGGCTTTTTGAGGTCGTGGAGGCGGTGCGGAAGATCAACGCCGCGCGCCGCGCCGCCGCGCCGGGCCATGCGTTCACCGGAAAATCGTGCAGCGCGCCGGAGCTTGCGGCAAACCCCGCACTGGAGCTGGATTATGTCGTAGCGCCGCCGCACATGGCGCACTACATGCGCTACAGCGCCGGAATCTACAACATTTATCTGCACTACGTAGCGCCCGAGGATGTCCACGTCTACTCCATTGACGAGGTGTTTATGGATGTGACCGATTATCTGCCCACGTACCGCATGTCGGCGCACGATCTCTGCCGGAAGATCCTGCGCGAGGTGCTGCATACGACCGGTATCACCGCCACGGCGGGCATCGGGACGAATCTCTATCTCTGCAAGATCGCAATGGACATTGAAGCCAAGCACATTCCGCCGGACCGTGACGGCGTGCGCATTGCGGAGCTTGACGAAATGAGCTACCGCCGCAATCTCTGGGGCCACCGGCCTCTCACGGACTTCTGGCGTGTCGGCGCGGGCACGGTGCGGCGGCTGGAAGCGCTGGGAATGCACACGATGGGCGATATTGCCCGCTGCTCGCTCGGGAAGAGCGGGGATTTCTATAACGAGGAGCTGCTCTATAAAACGTTCGGCGTGCAGGCGGAGCTTCTCATTGACCACGCCTGGGGCTGGGAGCCGTGCACGATCGCGGACATCCGCGCTTACCGGCCGGACTCCAACAGCATCAGCTCCGGGCAGGTGCTGCAGGAGCCGTACGACTGGCACAAGGCAAAGCTCATCGTGCGCGAGATGACCGACCTTCTCGTGCTCGATCTTGTGAAAAAGCGCCTGTGTACCGATCAGCTCACGCTCACGATCGGGTACGACATCGAAAATCTCTCCGACCCCGCCCGCGCCGCGGAGTACGCCGGTGAAACGCATGTAGACCGCTATGGCCGCCGTGTGCCGAAGCATGGCCACGGAACGGCGAATCTCGCGGGCTACTCGTCCTCCACGCGCGAGATCACGGATGCGGTCATGGCGCTCTACGACCGCATTACGGACAAAAACCTTCTTGTCCGCCGCGTGACGGTCGCGGCGAACCGCGTCCTGCCGGAGAATAAGATCCCCCGCGCCGCCGAGAGCGGCGAGCAGATGGATTTCTTTTCCGCTGCGGAGGAGAAGCCGGGCGCGCCCGGCGCGGAGCAGAAGGCGCGCGAGCGCGAACGCCGGCGGCAGGAAGCCATCCTTGCCATCCAGCGGCGCTACGGCAGCAACGCCATACTAAAGGGCATGAATCTCGAAGAGGGCGCGACGACGCGCGAGCGGAATAAACAGATCGGAGGACACCGGGCATGAAGCGCGAGAAATGCCACGACTATGATGATATCATCACACTGCCGCACCATGTTTCCGATGTGCACCCGCCCATGCCGCGGCGCGACCGGGCGGCGCAGTTTTCCTCGTTCGCCGCGCTCACCGGGTACGAGGCCGTTGTTGCGGAAACGGCGCGGGAATTCGGCGAGAAGGAGACCGGGGAATACGAGACGGAGAGCGAGCAGTGACTTGTATTCCGCTCTTTGCTGCGGTACAATAAAAAACGCATATCACAGGGAGGAAACGAAATGGAAAAGATTGCACTTATCACCGGCGCGAGCCGCGGCATCGGCCGCGCGACAGCGCGCCGTCTCGCCCACGAGGGCTATACCGTTGCCGTAAACTATCACGTCCGGCAGGACTGCGCCGACTCGCTCGTGGCGGAGCTTACCGCCGAGGGACTGCACGCCGCCGTGTTTCAGGCGGACGTTGCCGACCGCGCACAGGTAGAGGATATGGTGCGCCGCGTGGAGGATACGTTCGGCCCTGTGAGCCTTCTCGTGAATAACGCGGGCGTCGCGGGGCAGGCGCTTTTTCAGGACGTGACGGAGGAGATGTGGCGGCGCTATTTCGGCGTGAATATCGACGGCGCGTTCCACACCATCCAGGCCGTCCTGCCGCCGATGCTCCGCGAGCACGCGGG
>ERZ825137.634-NODE-634-length-48948-cov-10.570961_pt1 | contig 48948 bp, 34 predicted proteins | sample MGYA00519873_ERZ825137 | MGnify/ENA primary metagenome ERZ825137 (study PRJEB31778, sample SAMEA3449190) | human gut metagenome | biome: human gut; feature: human-associated habitat; material: faeces | place: United Kingdom | collected 2010/2012 ...
TTATTTGTTATGCTCTTTTTTTGATCGTGTGAATACTCTTTTTGTTTCAAACTTTCACCCGCTTATATTTTTTTGATATTTCAATAATTTCGTTTTTTGTTTTCATACCGTCAACGGAATTTTCGCTGAACAAATTACATGCCGCGGCGGCGGAAGCAAATTCAAGCAGGCTTTTATCGTCAAAGCCCTCGTAAAGCCCGTAAAGGCAGCCTGCGCAAAAAGCGTCTCCCGCGCCCACACTGCCCCTGATTGCGTTTTTCGGCAGCTTAAGCGAGCCGACGGCGGTAAATTCACCGCTTTTAATATCAAGGCATATGCCTGCCGATTTTGCGTGTACTATAACCTTTTTTGAAACGCCGCTTTCGGCGGTAAGCGTCATTGCCTTTTTAACGGCCGGAATATCAAGCGTGCCGTCGCCGCCATACGGCTCAAGCCCCCAAATTCCGCAGCATTCTATTTCGTTAATTATGGCGTAATCCGTATATTTAAGTGCGGGAACAATTGCTTTCTTATAGTCGGCGGTGCTGTCGCTTACCATATCTATCGAGGTTTCAATTCCTCTTTCCTTAACGTTATGCAGAAACCGAGCCATTACCGTGCCGTACTCAAAATCGGCTTTATCAAAGCTGTCAAGCAATAAAATATAGCCTATATGAAGCATTCGTGCGGAAAGCGAGCTTAAATCTATATCATCGGGGGAAAACTCGGCGTTTGCTCCCCTGGCGTGAAAAAAGGTGCGCTCCCCCGTGGGCAGGCTCATAACATCGCTGAAGCTGGTGGTGCTTTTAGCCGAAACGGCGATTTTTCCCGTGTCTATGCCGTATTTTTGCAGCTTTGAAATAACGTAACGCCCGTGTTCGTCGTCGCCTATCTTGCCTAAGGCGTAAAGCGGGACACTGCGGTCTATTTTGGCAATATCAATAGCCGTGTTAGGAACGCAGCCGCCCACACTGCGGGAAACCGAAAGAATATTTGCAAGCATACCCTGCTTTGGATAATCGTTTACTGTCTTGACGTTATCCGTCAATATATTGCCGGCAACGGCAATACCCTTACGCTCGCCGGTCATAAGGTAATCGACCGAAACGCCGAATATTTTGGCAATTTCGGGAAATTGCGTTATCTCCGGATAGCCTAAACCGTTTTCCCATTTGCTTACTGTTTTATAGCTCACATTAAGCCTGCAGGAAAGCTCGGCCTGAGTCATACTATTTTTCTTACGCAGCTCTGCTATTATGTACCCTACGCTTTTTGCGTCCATTTTTCTCACCTCAAGGTAATTATAACCCTTTATTATGCTTTTGTAAATCTATCTATTGCAGAGAATATACGGTAGAATTTTAAAAAGAAACGGCAAAAGGTCTGCGTATCGCAGACCTTTTGCCGTAAATAATTATTATTGCTTTATTTATGTTAAGCCGTAAAATATCGTTTTTTCTACCAAGTCCCGTTAAGCCGCATACCAAGCTGTTATGCCCCTTCTTTGGCAATAAATTCCCTTACGGTTTCAAGCTTTAAAAGCATTTTCAAAACTCTGCCGGCACACACATAAACCTCTTCGCGCGTTAAGATACCGTCCCCAAGCGCCTTGGCAACGCCCGATATATCGCCTGTTGCCATTTTCAGATCGTGCCCGGCCTTTAGTTCCTTTATGTGGTTCGAATCGTTCCACCAATCCGTAACAAAAACTCCGTCCCAATTCCATTCCTTACGCGGAATTTCGGTTATAAGCGTTCTGTTTTCGCACACCTTAGTATCGTTAACGGAATTATATGAGCTCATTATCGCCCACGGATCTGCCTTTTTAACGGCAATTTCAAAGCCCTTCATATATATTTCTCTTAAAGCGCGTTCAGATACCCTGCTGTTTGATTTTAAACGTTCATATTCGGTGCTGTTCGCACAGTAGTGTTTTAAAACTGCGCCGACGCCGCATTTTTGAATTGATTTTATTTGCTCGGACGCAAATATTCCCGATAAGTAAGGGTCTTCAGAGGCATATGAATTATTACGGCCGCCCAAGGGATTTCTGAAAATATTTATTGAAGGCGCAAGCCATAGATCAACCCCGTAAAGCCTGCATTCCTCGCCCATAATTTCCCCGTATTCGCTGTACAGCCCTTTGTTAAAGCTTGAAGCCAATATTACCGACATGGGATAACGCGTGGGATTTAATCCCTGCTGTCTTAATCCGCACGGACCGTCTGCGGTTTGTGCCGCCGGAACGCCGCGGAGATAAAGCGGATGATTGCAGCCCACATCTCCGTAAGGAGTACGGTTAAGCGATGTACCCGAAACAATTACAGCCAGCTCTTCATCGGAAAGCTGTTCAAGAAACGGCCGCATAAGTTCAGGGTTATCATAAACATTCCTTAATATAATACCGCTGCGTATGCCGTTATCGGGCTCAAGCATTCCCGGTACGGCTTCCTTGTCTTTTTTATCTCTTGCCTCATCGGTTATATTTTCGGCTTTTACCGTTTTACCGCTGCTTTTTGACAAAATAACCTCGGATATATCGGGGAAAGGAATATCCGCCGAAATAATTTTAAGATAAACATAGCCCTTAGGCAATTCGATTGTCGAAAAATCAGTATTTTTAAATCTGCGCTTCCCGTTCGGCAAATATGTATTTTCGAATTTCATAGTGCCGAGAGGCTGCACAATATTTGAAACAGCCACCGTCATAACATTGTTTACAGCCACCGTCTCGGCGTTATAAGAATATTTAAAGCTTATATCATATGCTCCGCCCTGCGGCACATACAGCTTATATATCGCATACATTCCGCTTATAAAGAAATTGGTGATATAGCTATCCGAGGTATTTGATATATCGTCCTCATAATTTGAAACCTCTAAATAAAAGCTGCCCTCGTAATAATTCGAGCATTTAATAACGGTCGGTTTATCGCCGTCAACCGTTACCGTGGTATCGATTTTTTCAAAATATAACGATTCAATTCCCGGATTATCGCAAAGAGCGGTAAGCTTTAAATCGCAAATTCTTAACGGCAGCGAAATTACGTATTGCGAGTTTGCGGCGGGAGCAAGCTTAATTTTTATACCGTCTATTCTTATTTCCGCAAGCTCTGTTACAGGCTTATTGCCATCCCTGCCGGAAAACGTTAAAGCATACCCGCCGCCGACGCCCGGAAACAGCTTAAGGTCAAGGCTTTCGCCCTTTGACAGCTTGGCTATTCCGTGCACGTCTACCTTGGTTTTTTCAAGCGGCGAGATTGCCGTATATAAATTACCCGCGCTGTTAACGGGCAGCCTTTCGTATGTCCCGTCGGCTGATAAGCGTTCCGGTAATGCGGTAGCGATATTGCTGCACTTTCTTATAATGCGGTTTTCTTTTTGCGTATATCCGCCTGCCAAGGTCACATTTTCAATACTGTTTCCTATAAAGAAATTATACGCTCCCTTTTCTGATACAAAAACCGATTTTTCGCCTAAAGCTCCGGTATCGTCATAAGACACCAACTCGTCCGGATCCACTTCAAAACGCAGCGTTTCGCTCTCGCCCGGTGCCAGCAGGCGCGTTTTTTCAAAGCCGCACAGCTCCATAAGCGGTTTTCCGAGAACCGCGCCGTCCGACAGCTGCGGAGCGGAGCAATATAACTGCACAACCTCCTTACCGGCATATTTCCCCGTGTTTGTTACATTTAATTCAACATAAATTTTATCCGATTTTTCAAAGCGGATATTATCTAATTTAAAATTTGTGTAGGATAAGCCGTGACCGAACGGAAAAACCACGTTTTCACTGCCGAAGGTTTTAAAATACCTATAACCTACAAATATATCCTCTTTGTAATCCTGTATAAGTCCGCCGCCGTGCTGACCGAAATTTGCGCTTGACGGATAATCGCTTATTCGTTTAGCCATTGTATATGTAAGCTTTCCCGAAGGGTTAACCTCGCCCTTAAGTATCCTTGCAAGCGCCGCCGCCGTTCCGTTTCCGAATGAATTTGTATATATCACGGCGTTTATTTTATTATCGTCAAGAAAAGAAAGATCGATGCAGCACCCTATTTTAAGCAGCAGAATAACATCTTTAAAATGCCTGCATACAGCTTTTATCAGCCTTTCTTCGGAATCGGATAATAGATAATCGCCTTTTCCCGCCGTCATATCGCAGTTTTCAGAGCTTGAGCGCCTTATTACTATCATTGCCGTTTCGGCGCCGCCGCTTAAAACGCGTTCAAACACATCCTCGGATATCGGCATTTCTTCGTCAAATTCATTCTGCACCATTATATTGGTGCGAAAGGTTCTGTCCTTTGAATTGCTTTCAGCCCAGCTTTTATAATCGTTTGCAAGCTCCCTGTCAAAATTTATGCCGTTTTTTTCAAGTTCGTTTATTAAATATAAATCTGACTCATCCGAACGGAAATTTTCCATTTGCGCCGCACCGAATATTGCCGCCTTTTTATTCAGCAGCGGAAGCACATTGTTTTCGTTTTTTAAGAGAACAATGCCTTCCTCGGCGATTTTTTGCGAAAAATCATACCATTTTTCCTGTAAAGCGTTTATATTATCACCCATTATTATCCCTCGCTTGTTATTTAGAAATACTGCCGCTCAACCTTATATCGCCCGATGAAGCGCCTGCGTAAATGTTAAAATCGCCGCTTTCAAGCTTCCAGCCGTTTGATTTTTCATCGTAAAAAGAAAAGTCCGCATCGGTTAACAGAACGTTTATTTTTGCGCTTTCTCCCGGCGATAAACGTACCTTTTTAAAGGCTTTAAGCTCCTTTTTCGGGCGTTTAACGCTGCATACGGGATCGGAAACATATATCTGCGCGGTCTCTGCCGCCTTTAAATTGCCTGTGTTTTTTACCGTAAATTCAACATTAACGCCGTTTTCATTCGCCGTCAGCTTAAGATCCGAGTATTCAAAGCGGCTGTAAGAAAGGCCGTGGCCGAACGGAAACATCGGTTCTATGCCGTCATATTCAAAGCCTCTGTAACCTACCAGTATATCTTCGTTATATTTGCAGTTTTCCGCCTTGTATTCGCCGTACCTTGCAACGGGGGTATCCTCATAGCGCCGAGGCAGGGTAAACGGCATTTTACCGCTCGGCGACACCTTGCCTATAAGTATATCCGCCAATGCGTTGCCGCCCTCCATTCCGGCATACCATGTCCATAAAACAGCCTTTGCACTGTCTATCCACGGCATTTCAACCGGAGAACCGGCGGTTATAACAACAACCGTATTGGGATTGGCGTTTAACAGCTTGGGAATAATTACGTCCTGCCCGTTTGTAAGCCGCATAGAACGCTTATCTATCGATTCGGTATCATAGCTGTGGTCAAGCCCTCCGCAGTAAATTACATAATCGGCCTTTTTCGCCTTTTCGATCAACTGCTTTTCGGAAGAGCACAGCATATGGTCGGAGGGCGTTATCCAGCCGAATGTAAAATCGGTTGTTTCGTCACGCTTGCTTGAGTCAATGTGTATTTCAAAATCAAGATTGTCTCCCTTTTCAAACTCATAGCTTACCGTGCCCTCTAAGTTAAGACCGACCTCGTGAAGCTTTATTCTCTGCAAACCGTTAATGCTTACGTTTACCGTTCCGTTCGAAGCAGCCCTGAACGTATAGCCGCCGCTTTCGGGTATGCAAACAGAAAAATAAATATCGTAGGAATACGCCGTGCCGCCGATTATATCCGCCTTATCGCTCAACGTCTCGTTTGACGTTATGCTTCCGTTTTCGTCCTTAATATTTGTTATAAGCCTATAATTCCTGCAGCCGGATTTCAAATCGGTTATATTAAGATTTTGCATAGGTATGCTGTTATATTTCAAATCAAAAACGCCGCTCTCGTAATCTATAACGCATTTATCGGAAAGCCTGTTTTTAATTCCCTCAAGCGGGGTAACCTCATAAAGCGCCCTTACGCCGCTTGAGCTGCCGCCCTCGGAGTGCTTTGCAGCCGCATTTTTTCCCACAACCAAAATATTCTTAAGCTTTTCTTCCTTAAGCGGAAGTATATTATCCGTATTTTTAAGCAGAACCATACCGTCTGCGGCAATATCATAGGCGGTTTGATGATGCTTTTCGGAATTGTATTCGCCTTTTTTTCTGTTTTCGGAAAGCTTGCCCACGCTTAGCATAAGCCTTAAAATTCTGCGAACCTTGTCGTCGATTTCGGCGCGCACCTCGGCATTGTTTTTTGCCTTTTCAAGCATAGCGTCCGCCATATAATACTCATTATACGGCTTGTTTGTTCCCATTTCTATATCAAGGCCGTTCTTTATACATTCATCGGTATCGTGCGCCCCAGCCCAATCGCTTAAGTATACTCCCCTAAAGCCCCACTTGCCCTTTAACAGATCCTTTACAAGATAGCTGTTATGGCACATATGCTCGTTTTTATAGCGGTTGTAAGCGCCCATAACCGAAGAAGCCCCGCCGCCTATAACAGCCGCGTAAAAGCCCCTTAAATATATCTCGTGCAAAGCCCTGTCGCTTACCTCAACATTAACGCGCCCGCGGTCGTACTCCTGATTATTTAAACAGTAATGCTTTACACAGGCTGCGGTATCCTGCGATTCAATGCCCTTTACAAGCTCCGGCGCCATTTTTTCAATAACGCAGGGATCCTCGCTCATATATTCAAAGTTTCTTCCGCAAAGCGGCGTTCTGATTATATTAACGCCCGGTCCTAAAATTATATCCTTACCGCGGTATCTCGCCTCTGCTCCGAGCGTTTCGCCGAATTTTCGCGCAAGCTTTGGATCAAAGGTAGCCGCCAAGGCTGTTTCCGTCGGAAGATAGGTGCATTTATCCTCTTCGCGGTTAAGGCAGCGCCATGAATCCCGTTCTACGTCCGAACGCACGCCGTGCGGTCCGTCCATCATTGTAAGCTCGCTTATATTAAGCCTTTCCACGCCGTTTGAAGCAAATTTTGAATTTGCATGGCACATAGAAACCTTTTCTTCAAGGGTCATTTCGCTTAAAAGCTTTTCAATTTTAATTTCATTTTCTTTTGTGATTTTCATTTTTTTCTCCTTATAAAATCGGGAATATTTCGAAAACTTTTCGTTCACCCTGTTATTGAATAATCATAAACGCTATGCTATCATTAAATTACGGAGCAAAACCGATTATAATTATTTTTAAAGGTTTGAAAAGAGGTTGTTGATATGACAAATTTAAAAGTGAATTTTGAAAACAATGTCGGGAAAATAAAACCGATGAACGCCGTTAATAACGGACCGAAAACACCCGGGCGCAGCCAATACCGCGATAATTTTGAAACCTACAAGGCGCTTCATCTCCCCTTCGCGCGCACGCATGACGCTTCAATATGCTATGACTACGGCGCCGAGCATTGCGTTGATGTAAACGGTATTTTCCCGAATTTCGACGCAGACCCGTCCAACCCCGAAAACTATGATTTCTTACTTACCGATAAATATCTGCAGGCTATCATAGACGCCGGCACAGAGCCGTATTACCGTTTGGGAACGCGAATTGAGCATTGGGACAAAAAGTATAACACCCTGCCGCCGAAGGACTTTAAAAAATGGGCGGTTATATGCGAACACATAATTGCGCATTATACCGAAGGCTGGGCAAACGGATTTTACCATAAAATCACATATTGGGAAATATGGAACGAACCCGAAACCGAGGACGGACAGGACCCTGTTACTAAAAACTGCTGGGGCGGAACAAAGGAAGAGTTTTTTGATTTTTTTGAAATTGCGGCAAAGCACCTTAAAAACCGTTTTCCCCACCTTAAAATCGGCGGTCCCGCGCTTTGCTGGGAGCATAACTGGGGCAGAGATTTTGTTAAAACCATGAGCGAAAGAAAGGTTCCGCTTGATTTTTATTCGTGGCATTTATATTGCTGGCAGCTCTACAAATTCGGCAAGGACGCAAAATTAGTTCGCTCATATCTTGACGAATTCGGCTATAAAAACACCGAAAGCCACTTAAACGAATGGAATTACGTAAAGGATTGGCGCGAGGGCTTTGTTGATACCCTGCTTGACATTAAAAGCGAAAAGGGCGCGTCCTTTATTGCAGCGGCGATTGCCGAGTCGCAGCATCTTCCGATAGATATGCTTATGTACTATGACGCGCGCGTTGGAAGCGCATTTAACGGTCTTTTCAACATTCTTACCTTATACCCTCAAAAGCCGTATTATTCTATGCTTTATTTTTCAAGGCTTGCCGCACTTGAGAACGAGACCGAAGCCCTGTCGGACGACCCCGAAATATATATACTCTCAGCGTCTGACGGTAATAAAAAATGCGGTATGATAACCTATTATACCGATTCGGAGACGCCGAAAGCCAAAAGCATTTCGCTTAAAATTTCCGACAGCGATAATTACGGCTTTTATATCACATCGGCGGCGGCTGAAAACGAAAAAATAAGCTTTAACAATGTAAACGGCGTTATCACCTTTGAAATAGAACCGTTTTCTGTTATTTACTTTGAAAACTGTTTATAAAGTAATTTTGCTTAGACAATACAATCAGGGTACAATGTTTTTTTGTCGGAAAAGTCCGCCACTGCTCCCCTTGTCAGGGGGCAGTCCCTTTATTGTTTAACCTTAAATCTGTATACCGTTCCCTTTATTCCGCCAAACAGCCGTTTTACAGGCAGCTGCAGGGTATACATTGTACGCACCTCTGCCGGAATATACTCATATTCGCACTTTAAAAGCTCGGCATTTATTTTATCGGTGCCGTCAATACAAAGCGACGTATTGCGTTCGTCGCAGGTGATGCCTACCGTTATATCAATATCGGTAGGTATTTTTGTTGCGAAAATATATGTATAGCCCTTGCGCTTAAACGCAATTTTTCCCGTGCCGTTATAATTAAAGTAAACCGTTCCGTCACGGCTTTCAAGCATTACGGCGTTTTCGGCGGTATCAGACGAAATACATAATTTCATTTCAAGCGACATAGGGTTTGGAACCGTTTCAAGCGAGGTAGAAACAAAGCCCTCGCCGTCAAGCCGTAAGCCGTTATTAAAGAGTAAACCGTTATTTTCGGCATTATATCCGTTACCCGAAAGATCCGAAAGCGGAGCTTTGCCCGTAAAATCGTAATCCAGTACTACACCGCCGTTATTTACCTTAACGTATCTGCCGGGATTTGCGCCGGCGGCGTAATTTGCAAGCCGCTTTATCCTGCTCATATATTCCTTGGCGGTTTGCCCCTCGGTTTTATCGCCGTACCACGTTTTTTCGCAAACTAATACTATTTGATTTTTCAAAAGCTTAAAGGTATCAATGTTAGAGCCGGCGCATGAGACGTCAAGCCAAAAAGCGGTTTCGGCGCCCAGCAAAAGCGGATGCCCTTCGTCTACGGATACATCGGGTCCGAATTTTCCCGCATACCATGTATCATACATTTCGCTTACGTTTAAATCCCGCTTATAGTAAGAGCCTCCCGGCACAATATACAGATCAATATCGTTTGAGTTAATAAACGAATAATTTTCCCTTAGCTGCAGATCTACATCGGCAAAGCTTAACGCCCAGGTTTGGAAAAGCGCGTCCTTTGAAATAGGGGTTTTACCTGCATATGTTGCGGTTCCGCTGTTTAAGCCGCTCCACAAAACAGGCTCGTATCCCTTTGAATTTACGTATTTTATCATAATGTCCATATACTTTCGCATATATTCATTACGTTCTTCGGCTGTAAGCCCGTAATTTTCAAGCTCGGAATTCCTGATCCATTCGTCGGTGCCTATATGAAGCTTTTTGCCCAAAAATACAGGATTGCTTTTATCGGTGTACTCGTCTATAACGCTTTGCACAAACGCGGCGGTTTTAAACACCATATCCCCGCGCAGATCAAGCTGCCAAGAATTAAGCGCTATATTTTCAAACCCATTTTCGGCCGCTTCCTTTGATTGGCTTGCCATACCTATTGCGCCGCAGTGCGAGGGGGAATCGATCTCAGGAATTACCTCCACGCCGTATTCAAGAGCTTCCTTTTGGTAGGCTATCCAGTCCTTCTTAGTATAAAGCTTATTCCTTCCGTCCTCGCATTTTTCAATAACCGTACGGTTAAGCTCAGGATACTTTTCGCTTTCCAAACGGAATGTAGTTTCCATTTCGCCGGCACCGTCGTTAAGGTGCAAATGAATATGATTAAGCTTGAAAAATCCCGCGTATTTTGTTACCTCGGTAAGGTATTTTATATCCATATAATACCTTGCCGTATCTATCATACAGCTTCTGAACGGATATTGCGGATAATCCCTTATTATACCCATAGGCATACATAAGCCGCTGCCGCTTTGCATTAAGATCTGCGCTATTGTTGCGCCGGCATAAATTATTCCTTTAGGAGTAACGGCGCAAACCTCTGTAATTTCGCCTATTTTTACCGTATAGCCCTCATCGCCGACATTCATATCCGCGCAAAGCTTTAAAACAATATCTCCGGCAGAGGGCCTTCGGTTTTTAACAAGACAGCCGCTGCCTGTCATTTCCGATATATAAAGCTCAAACTGCTTTGCGGCGTTAAGCAGGCTGTCGTCCTCGCATATTATTACACCCGAAAAAACAAATTCGCCGTTACCTCCCCGCCATTCTCTGACAGACGGCAGCACCGCAGGTTTTTTGTTTTTACCCGTGTTTTCCCTTGCGTATATTTTTATTACAACGGCGCTGTCGGAATGTAAGGATTCGCCGCTTGAAACGTCTCTGACGCTGTAAAACAGATTAACGGCAATATCCTCAAGCGGCTCTGTTATAACTCCGTCCTTTGAAACAATAACCGAATTTCCAGTACCGTACAGCTCTGTGCAGAACCCGCTTTCCGAAGGCACCGGCAGTACAAGCCTGTTGCCGTTTACTGTGGGGAACTGCTTTATAACCTCGTCAAACGCCGCGTTAAGGCGCGCATTTTCGCTTTTAATACCGTTTTTAATATTCGGTAAGGCTATATTTTCTGTTTTTATATTATAAGTCATAGCTTAAATATTCTCCTCTGTTTTCTTAATAACCTCTGCAAGCACGGGAACAGAGCTTGCCGCACCCTGCTTTTCGGTAGCTAATGCCGCGGCGGCAGAAGCGATTTTCAAGGTTTCCTCAATAGAAGTTCCCTTGCTTATCATTGCGGCGAAATACCCTGTAAAGGTATCGCCCGCGCCCGTGGTATCTACGGGATCAGCCTTAAATGCCGCCTGTTGTACCTTATTTTCGCCGTCGCTGTAAATGCTGCCGTTTTTTCCTAAGGTAAGCACTGCTTTTGTGTGCGGATATTTTTTAAGCAGCGCCTTTAAAATATCCTCAGGTTCTTCTTTGCCTGTAAGCGCTCTGCCCTCGGTTTTGTTTACAATAATGTAATCGCACATTCCTATCGCGCTGTCTGTGATCCTTTCATTCATAGGCGAGGGATTCCATATAACCGTCATTCCGCACGCCTTAGCCTGCTTTATTATAAAGTCGGTGCACGGGGTCTCGTTTTGCAGCACACAAATATCGCCGCGAGCAAAATCCGCCGTTACGCTTTTTATATAAGCCTCGTCAAGCAGTGCGTTTGCGCCCGCGGAAACTATTATGCAGTTTTCTCCGTCTTTATCTATCTGGATAATGGCGTTACCGGTTCTTACCTTGTTTATTTTAAGATATTTTGCGTCGGCTCCGCTGCTTTCAAGCAGCTCCTTTAAGAACAGCCCGTCCTCGCCTTTATTTCCGGCAAAAAACACGTTTCCGCCTGCTCTTGCGGCGGCAACCGCCTGATTTAAGCCCTTGCCGCCCGGATGCTCTAAGGTTGACAGCGCCGATATTGTTTCCCCTGCCCTTACAAATTCGCTCACGTTATAAACATAATCAATATTACACGAACCGAAATTGAGTATTTTCATACTTGTTATACCTCTTTCCCACAGCGCTTTAACGGCTTATCAGTTCATCTATAATATCTTTATAGTAATCGTCCGGAAAAAGCTTTTCAACATATCCGTGTATGCCGTTCTCACTTTTTTCAAAAAAGTTTTTGCCCGTTATTTCGTCAACATACGCGGTACCCTTAACAAGCTTATAGCCGGCTTTTTTCTCGTTGCCTATAACAGCCATTTGAACAAGCATGGGATCCCATGCGTTTCTTCCGTTTTGGGAGCCGTGATCCGCCAGAGCCGCATACAGTCTGTCGCTGTGGTCAAGCTTACTGCCTACAATTACGGATTCGCCCGTTTCAAACCCTAAAAACGTTATGGGAACGGGGCAATTAAGGCAAAGATAGTGCCCTGCCGCCGCCGAACGTGAATTTCTGGCAAAATTATTTTCTCTTCCGGGATTTTCGTCCCATTTGCCCGCCATCATCCAAATTTTAGATACCTTTTCTTTAAACATGGCAGGCTCGCGCTTTAATACCTGCGCCAGCACCTGCGGATAACCTATTTCGATAATTTCAAGCATTTCACTGCTTTGAGAAAGTATTTTTATATACATATCCGCCGCGTCCGGCGCAGCGGCGTTATCGGGCTTGCCGCCGCTTATTTCCGCAAGCCTTTTTTGGTACGGCGGTTCGCCGCCGTAGTCTACCGCCTGCCTGTCAATTCCTATGGGCACACCGGATACGCCGCAGCTGTTTAAATAATTTTTAAGCGAGGCAACCGAATATTGCATACAGGCGTTTATCCCTATTCCGAGCAGCTCCGCCCTTTTTTCTGTTACCGCCCTTGCCAACAGCTTCATTGCAATAACATCGTCGCAGTCGGTCCACCAATCGGTTCCCACTATAAATTTTCGCATAACCCTGCACCCCGTATTCTTATTTTCTGCCGTAAATTCTTATATCGGCAAGGCTTGATGACGTAGCCCTTGCATGCTTAAAATCGGAAAAGCGGACATACCTTGCCTTGCACGGCACCGACAGCCTTATAACCTCTTCATCGCCTAAGCCCTCGGTATTTTTGTAAACAACAGTAAAGTCCGTGCCGTTTTCAGATACGCAAACCGTATAACCGCAGGCATATGCATAGCCCCAAGTAAGCTGTATTTCCTCAATAATTTCGGAATTTTCAAGATCTATCACAAAATCCTTTGTATCCTCGGCTATTGTCCAGCAGTACGAGGCGTCGCCGTCCGCTATTGTGCGGTTAATGCTTGCGGTAGCGTCGCTTTCGGAAGTGATAAGCCTGTTAAGCGCTAAATTCTCGGCTTCTCTGCCGCCGCCCGTAATTTCAAGCTCCGTCCATTTTTCAGGTAAATAAATTACGGTCTGCTTATTTATGCGGTCAACCGTATAGCCGGCGCAGGCAGGCGTATTTTCGGTAAAGCTAATCGCCTTGCCGTCCGCCGTAACGCTTACAGCCGAAATTCCCTTTGCAATAACCGCCTTAACGTCGGCACCGTCCTTATTGCTTATAAACGCTGTATTGCCATCTTTTAAATCTGTTATATACCGCTGTGCAGTGCCGTCGGCGGTATAGTGGCAAATTTCGCGGCGTTCCTCCGCCATAGTTACAATAATACCGTTAACAGAACCGTTCTGCATATTTTCACAAAGCTTAAGGCTGCGGGAAAGCTTTACGGGTATTACCGCTCCCGAACGGATATATAACGGAATAGTACCCTCAGAGGCTCTTGTGTTAACCGCGGTATTTCCGCTTAAGACCGCTCCCGTCCAGAAATTCGTCCATTTGCCGTGCGGCAGCAGCACGTTGCGCGCCGTTGCATTCGCAAATACCACGGGAGCCGCCAAAATTTCGCCGCAAAACAAATATTCATCATCTACGGCTTTTATAAAATCATCGCCCGAAAAAGCAATCTGCAAAGGAGCCGCCATCATAAACGCGCTTTTGCTGCTTTTAATTGCGGCGCTGTAAATAAAATCCTTAAGGCTTTCCCTTAACCAATAATACTTTTTAAAATCCTTTACGGCAGCTTTGCCGAAATGCCACGGTCCCCTTGTTGTGTGCCCGTGTGAACGCATAATCGGGTTAAATGCCGACCACTGAAGCCAACGCCGATAAACGTCCTCGTTCGGAATGTGCTTTCGCTTGTTTCCAAGCCCGCCCATATCGCTGCCCCAAACCGAAAAGCCCGAAAAAGCAAGGTTAAGCGCGGCGGTAAGAGATTCCCTCATTCCGTAAAACGTACACGGCTCATCACCCAAAAACTTCGGCATAAGGCTTTGCGAACCCGCAAAGCCTGCACGGGCAAACAATATATAATCGTTTCCGTAATGCTTATCAAACAGCTCCTTATATGCCTTTTGATAGTAATAGGCATAAGGATTGTGCATTTCATCGCCGGTTTTGCCGTTGGCAAATACGGAATTATACGGCACTGCGTCCGCAAAATCCACCATTGCCCCTTTAAGTCCGTATTTTAACATTTCCCCTTTGGTTTCCCCTAAAAATTCAGCGGATAAAGGATTTGTAAAATCAATATATTTTTGCGGTATTTCCTCATTTATTTCACCGCAGCATTTTCTTACAAAGGGCTGTTCGCTTTCGGCTGTATTTTCAAGCTCCGGCTTTTTCCAATACCCCGAATCCACCCAGCCTATAACCTTAATACCGTCAGGCGTCAGGCGGTCGTAAACGTCCTTATATTTACTTATAACACCCTCTACAAACATAACGCTTACGGGCGTGCCGAGCTTTGAATAATTATCCGTCATTTCCTTAAGCGAGCGTAGATAATCGCCGCCGCAGGTGTATTTCCAATATTCGGCGCTGTTTCCCGCCCAATATGAAAACGCCCATTCGGGAGGAAGATGGTTATAGCCCGTAAGCTTTAAATAGCTATCAAGCGTTTCATCGGGCTTTCCGAACCAATAGTAAAAATCAAGCGTGTTACCAAAGCTTTCAAGACTGTATTTATGCTTTGACCTTTTGCCTATATCGGCTCTTACGGCATATGAGGTGTTAAAGAAAACCGTATAACCGCGCAAGCTGTGCAAAAGGGGTATATTGGTATAAGAATAATCAACCGTTTTAGGTATTTCGTAATGAAGCATAAAATCGGCGTCAATATTCCAAAGCATTGCCTCGGTACCGTTTCTTACCACGCTGTCAAAACGCTGACCGAGCCCGTAAAAAAGCTCGTTTTCCCCTATACTCCCGCAAAGCATAACCTTTTTAATAATATTTTCCTTATCAAGCCCTAAAGCAATACTGCTTTCGCTTAACGTATTTACAAGGCTGCCGCCGCAATACAGCTTTAACCGCCAGCCGTTTTCCCTTTTTAAGAATACGGCGTGCTCTTTGCCGCCTGCCGAAAGCATAATGCCCTTGTCAGATTCGGAATAGTTTATTTTTTGCAGGCTGTCCGAATTATAAAGGCCCCTGTTTTCAGAGCATATTCTGATACCGCCGACCTTCGGAAACACAACGCAAAGCTTAACGCTGCAAAGCGGCGAACCGAAATATATACAGAAGCCCGATTTGTTTTTTGAAATATCGGTAACAGCCGTAAGCTTAACCCATTTAACCGGCTCCTCGTGCGGAAACGGCTTTGAAGCTTTTTCATCGATCCATTTGTCTGCCGAAGGCTTTTGCTTATTTTGCATTAAGGGTACCCCCTGTTTTTTATTATTAAAAACCGCCTTCGGAAACAACTTTTCCGAAGACGGTTTCCACTAAAAGCTATTTATTGCTTTTTTCACTGATAATTGCAGTGCTTTTGTTTTTCCGCTTTTTAATTATTATAAATGCGGTAATTCCTCCGCCTATAACCAAAACAGCGCCTGCCGCCACAAAGATTATCCAATACGGGAAGTGCTTTAAAAGTCTGCGGCGCGTAAGCTTTTTAAGCCATGATGTTTTTGAACCGCTGCCGTTGCCGTCCTCATCGTATGTACCGTCATCTTCAAAATCGGTATAGCCGTTGTTATTATTGTCGCTGCTGCCGTTTTTATCCGAATCGTATACATAGCTTATATTATTGGTTATATCGCAAATTCCGACATAATCCATTTCAGTGCCGAATACCCTTACTCCGGCTATTACCGCAGGCGATCTTTGGGCGTTTTCAAAATTGCCGAAACGCAGATACCTTGCTTTGTATGTGCTGTCTAACAATAAAACCTCTTCATCGCCGGTACCGTCGGTTACATTTGTTATTGTAAACCAATTTTCGCCGTCCTCTGAGCCTTCTACCGTATAGCCCTTAGCGTAATTGAGGCCCCATGTAAGCTGTATTTCGTTAACAGACTTTACATCGCCTAAATCTATATCAAAATAAACACCCGATTTAGCAAGCGTAAAGTAGTTTGAATAAACGCTGTCTGTTATGCTGTCTGCCGAATTACCGCTGCTGCTTCCGTTTGTGGTAACGGTTTTATTTAAGGCAAGATCCTTGGATATTCCGCCGCCGTTTGTTATAGAAAGCTTTTTCCAGCCTTCGGGCAGCCATATTGTTGTAGTGTTTCCGGTATGGTCTACCGTAAAGCCCACGCTGCCGTCTGCAAATACCTCGTCTAAAAGGTTTAACGTTTTGCCGTCTACGGTGATTTTTGAAGCGGAAATACCCTTTGCGATAACCGCCCTTGATTTTGAGGCGGAATCGTTGGTAATTTCCGTTATACCCGTACCCGGACGGTTGCTTGTATATTTAACCGCTGTCTTTTCGTCCTTATTATAGGTTATCTCACGCTTATCCACCGCAGGTGATATCAAGAGTGCGTCTACCCTGCCGTTTTCCATATTTCCGTAAAGCTTAAGATCGTCTGAAAGCTGTATCGGAATAACCGAGCCGGAACGCAGATAAAGCGGTATCGTTCCCTCGGAGGCTCTTGTATCAACGCTGTCGCCGCCCTTAACGTTTTTACCTGTCCAGAAGTTGGTCCAGTTGCCGTTCGGCAGTACAACATTTTTAGAAAGCGCCAATTCCTCGGTTACGGGGGCTACCAATATATCGTCGCAGAACATATACTCGTCGTCAACGCGGCTTAAGTGCTTTTGTTCGGGATACGCCGCCAAAACGGGAGTAGCCATAACAGTGCCGCTTTTGCTGTTTTTAACAGCGGTGCTGTAAATTGAATCAAGCAGGTTTTCACGCAGCCAGAAATACTTTTGAAAATCTCTTACCGCTCCCGTGCTGTAATCCCACGGAGTGCGCGTTGTATGACCGTGCGAGCGGAAAAGCGGGTTAAAGGCAGACCACTGAACCCAGCGGCGGTATGTATCCTCGTCGGGCTTATTGTCCCCCGAATCGCCGAGACCGCCCATATCGCTGCCCCAAACCGAAAATCCGCTTAAGCTTAAGCCTATACCTGCGTTAAGGGATTCCTTAAGTCCGTAAAACGTGCAGGGGTTATCGCCTAAGAATTTACCCATTAAAGACTGCGAACCCGCAAATCCCGCACGGGCGAAAAGTATATAATCGTTGCCGTGATGCTTTTCGTAAAGCTCCTTAAACGCCTTTTGATAATAATAGGAATAAGGATTGTGCATTTCATCGCCGGTTTTGCCGTTATAAAATACCGAATCGTAGGGTATTGCGTCCGCAAAATCAATCATTGCGCCCTTGGTACCGTAATCAAGGTACTTGCCGAAGCTGTATTCAAGCGCCTCCATAACAAGCGGATGCGTAAAATCGTAATAACGCGCGGTAATTCCCGTTAACACGGTGTTATAACGCGGATTTACTATCGGAAGCTGCGATGAGCTGTATCCCGGAAATGCGTCCGTAGGTTCGTTGTAATAACCTGAATCGTGCCACGCTATAACGTTTATACCGTACTTTTTAAGCAGGCTGTGTACCTTGTTATCCTTGTATATAACGCCCTCAACAAACATACTCTGAACAGGCGTGCCTATTTCATTATAGCCCTTTACCATTTTTTCAAGCTCGGTTAAATAAGCACCGCCCGAAGCCTTTGCCCAGTAAACGGCGCTGTTGCCCGCCCAATATGAGAACGCCCATTTCGGCGGAAGAATATTATAGCCCGTAAGCTTGCAATACCCTTCAAGTCTTTCGGCAGCCGAACCCGTCCAGAAGAAAAAGTCCATTGTTTTGCCGTAGTTATCCATAGTGTACTTTTTGCTGTCGGCTTTGCCTATATCCGCCTTTATTGCATAAGACGAATTAAAGAAAACAGAGTAACCGTTTGTGCTGTGGAGCAAGGGGATATTGGTATATGAATAATCGGTATCCTTTTCGCCCTCGGTATTTATATGCGCCAAAACGTCAAGATTCCACAAAAGGCACTGTGTGCCGTTTCTTACAACGCTGTCAAATCTTTCACCGAGACCCGTAAGCGTTTCTTTACTGCCTATGCTGCCCTCAAAACGGGTTTTGGCGATTTTATTGTCGCCGTCTATTCCGATTGAAAGCTGCTTGTTTGTAACCCTGTAAACAAGCTTTTGCTTATTGTATATATCAAGCGCCCAATCGCTACCCTTTTTGCGCAGTAAAACGCTTGTATCCCCTACCGAGCTTATTTTAAGCGAATTGCCCTGCTCAGTATAGCTTAATTTATTGTAGGATTCGGGGTTATGAAAGCCGGTATCGTCCGAATAAAGCCTGAAACCGCCCTCCTTCGGGAAAGAAAGATACAGCTTGTATGCTCTGCTGCCGGCCTTGACGTTAAGCGTAAGCTTATCGTTCTCTTTTTTTATGCTTTCAAGAACCTTAAGCCTGTACCACGTAACGCGCACATCCTGCGGAAACGGCGCGCTGTATTTTTCCTGCATAACATCCAAAGCAGAAGCAGGAACGGCGAATACCGAAGCCGCCGTAAACACGCACAGCGCCAGTAAGACAAGCCGTTTCAAGAAATTCTTTTTTATCATACCTGTCACTCCTTTTTTTAATTGCCGAAATGCTATTCGCCCGTAATTCCGCTGCGTTCAATGCTTTCAACAAATTTTTTCTGAAAACAAAAATACAAAACTATCATAGGTATAATCGAAAGCAGCGTGCCCGCAAGACTTACCGATTCGTTAAGGCGCTGGAACGTATCGTTATTTCCGTAAAGCGCCGTATATCTGTCGGCAAAGTTTTTAAGCTGTATCGGAAGCGTGGGAAATACCGAACCGAAAAACAGACTGCTTTGCTCGGTCTCGTTCCAGTACCATATTACCGAGAACAAAACCGCAAGAACCGTGGTTGAGCTTCCCATAGGCAGCGCTATTTTATAAAAAATCTTAAACCTGTTCGCGCCGTCTATTCTTGCCGCTTCGTCAAACGCCTTCGGGTAACTGCTGAATACCATATAATACAGCAATATAAATATCGTGCTTTTAAGCCCCTGCCCGAAAAGCGCGGGCAGATACTGCGGCCAAACGGTATCGAGCATACCGTATTGGTGAAAAAGCACATAACGCGGTATAAGCGTTATTTGGGTGGGAATTAAAAAGGTTGCAACCACCAATACTATCCACATTTTTTTAAGCGGGAATTCAAACCGCGCAAGACCGTAGCCTACCAACGCGGCGGACGCCGTTTGAAAAAGCGCCGTAGGAAGAACGGTTATAAGCGAATTTAAAAAGCTTTTGAAAAAGTCCAGCGTTTTAAATGCGGAAATATAATTTTCAAACGAAATACCCGTAGGCACCCACGTTATTGAAGGATCCACAAGATCGTCCGCCGACATAAAGCTGCAAACAAGCATATAGATCATCGGGTATATGTATACAAAGCCTATGCCTATAAGAACAAAATACGTTACAGCCTTGCTTAAAATTGAAATGCGGTTGTTACATACCCTTTTTAAAAGCCCTGCGCCTGCTTTTATTTTCAACGCTGAGACCTCCTTCCAAGCCAAACCGATATAAGAAATACAACCAACAGCACCGCGATCACCGCGCAGAAATATATCCACGACATAGCCGCCGAAAAGCTGTAAAGCTTAGTAGTATCAAACATTGAGCCGGTTATTTTTTTATTTATATCAAGCTCGGAATAGTTTGAGGTTTCAACCACCGTGTAAATTGCGCTGAGAAGTATCATCGGGGTAAGATGCGGAAGAGTTATCTTCCAGAATTTTTCCCATCCGCCGGCGCCGTCGATGTCGGCTGCCTCGTATATATCGGGGCTTATACGCTGAAGACCTACCATAAAAATAAGTATCGGTACGCCCGAAAACCAAAGTATAAGCACAAGCTCGTCAAGAATAAATACGCTCGGCTTTGAAATGAAAGCGGGCATTGCCTGTAAAAAGGCGTAAACGCTCGGTAAATACTCAGAAAAATCAAGCGAATGCCCCGAAATAAGATTGCTTACCACAGGTCCGCTCATAATTATTACGGGTATAAAAAATATTATTCTGAAAAATGTTCTGCCCTTAAAATCCTTATTTAAAAAAAGTGCGATAATAAGTGAAAAAACAAGCACAACGGGCAGCGAGCAGCATATAAAAAGCAATGCGTTTCCAAGCTGAAGCTTAAAAACCGTATCAACGTTAAGCGCATAGTCGTAATACTCTGTTCCCTGCCAGTTAAGCAATATTCCTTCGGGCTTTACGGTAACTTCGTTAAAACTCATTCTTACCGAAAAGATCGCGGGGTAAAGCGTGAAAACCAAAAATCCCACTATCCACGGCAGAAAGAACAGATAACCGCATAAGGCGTCTCTTTTTTTATTTGTCATACCGCGCTTTGCAAGCTTATCTGTCATTCTGTACTCTCCTTTACGGTAAAGCTCTTCGCCGCAACCTCACCGTGCTCGGTAACTGCGTCGTTCGGGGTGTAATTTATAAGGATTTCGGTTCCGCCGCTGTATTTTACCAAAACAATTCCTTCTTTAAGGATCTTATGCTCGGTTATGCTCTGACCCTCGGTATGCTTTAGGGCGGAATTTATTTTAGAGTAAATATCCGCGGCAACACTTTTCCAAGAGGTGTATTCAAGCGAGAAATAATCCTCAAGCGGCGTATCGTGTAGCGCATAGTTATCGGCGTTTGTAAGCATAAACGACGGGTAAGCCCCGTACTCTATCATTTTAAGTATGCAGTCCTCGTTATAAAAGCCGATATTTGCATAGGGCGCATAATAATCAATGCTTCCCTTTAACACCATTTGTAAAAACGGCACCGTATCGGTCTCGTAAACATATTGGCTGTTAACCATAGATATTCCGAAATATTCACCCGTGTTTTTCCACAGATAGGAATTAGGCGTAAAATACGCGGAATTTTCAACTACGCCCGAAAGCTTTTCGTAAATTTTTCTTGTTTGAGTGCGCGTAAGCTTGCCGTTTCGCGTATTATCCGAATACAGCTTACTGCCGAGCTCATCAATGCTTAGATTAAATCTGAGCTTTTTATAAAGCCTGCTTGTATAATCGGCAACAAGCGTAGGACGTATAAGATACTTTTCCGCAAAAAGCACATTCGGATTATCGCGCACGATTTTTTCAAATGCCTTTCCGAGTGTGGTTGCGGCTTTATTTGAGGGATTTATCTGGCTGTCGTTTGCCGTTACCGGATTAAGATTAAGATAAAATCTTCCTCCGGCTTCGACTACGGAATTTTGAAGGTTTGTGAAATCTTTAAGCGTACCCAATTTCTTTTCAAGCTTTAAAGTTCCGTAGCCGGCACCGTTCATACCGCCTTTTAAGGCTCCCGCATAAACAATGGTAAAGTTATCGGTTTTAAGCTCCGATTTTAACGATGTAACTATATTTGCAGCCTGCTTTGCCGTTGTAAGCGATGTAAGCTTATTTTTTATAAAGCCTTTCTTTACATCGGCGCCCACAAGCGTTATCTGCACCGGAATATCCGCGTCCTTGCGCTCGCTATTTAAAACGCCGCGTTCAATAAGTCTTTCCCTATACTCGCGCGCCATTCCCGAATAATCGGCGTCTTCGCCGGTTAAAAACGTAAAGCTTATCTTCGGCAGCATACTGTTTGCGGTTTCCTGCGGGGCGTCTATGCCCTTGCCGTCCTGACCGGTAGGCTGCACATACTTTTGCCTGTAATCAAACCTTGCCGCCGCCCAGCTGAAATCGGTAGTAAAGCCTGCGGGGTAAGCGGTAATTGCAGCATACTCATCGCCCGACAGTATTTCGGCAAAAAAGGCGTTTTGCTCTGAGCCGTGAACTATACCGTAAACGGGGTATGTAACCTGCGGCATTTCAACCGCGAAATCGTTAGGACGTTCGGAAAGTATTTCGTAGCTGTCGGACGACGTATCTATGCCGTAATCCATACCGTAAACCTTTTTCTGAAACGGCGATACATACGATGAGCTTTTTGAAAAACGCATCAGCGCGCCGGGACCGTCCGGAATAAAGATATATCCGTCAACCGTATCCTGATATACGCAGCCTAAAAACGGCATAAAATAAAGCGATTTTATGCGTGCGTCGCCGCTTTCCTTAATGCTGCCCTTTTTAACGGTAAATTCCAACCCGTTACCCGAAAGAGTCATTGTAAACGAAAGCAAAAGTCCGCCGTCTTCTATATTAAAGCCGCATTCAAGCTTTTCGCCGCTCCAGCTGTATTCGGCAGCCGAATTTTCAGAGGAAAGGCTCGCCTTGCGCTCTACGCCGTCGGCGTCATAATACTCTACGGTACAAATTGAGCTTGCCGTATTTGCCCACTCTTCGTTAAGGCTTTCCTCGTTGCCGCCGACCGAGCCCCAAACATAGCCGCTGCGTTTATCGCGAATTCTGATCGAGGCATTATCCTCGTTAAACCATACCTCAAGCACATCGTTTTCAAGCTTTTTTTCATAGCCCGAAAGGTCTGCAAGCAGATTACCCGCCGCGGCACCGGTTTCAGCCCTTGTATGACGGTTAGAGGCAAGCTCTACGTAAGAGCTGTCTGCCGAATTATAGGTATATTCTTTTTTAACATTTGCGCTTTGAGCAAAAGCCGAAACAACAACGGCTGCTATAAGCAAAAAGCACACAACTGCCTTTCTTACTGTTTTTTTAACCTGTAACACGGAATCCTACCTCCCCGAATACGCCGCTGAAAAATGAAACCAAGGAATTCCACATTACGTACATTATAGCCGCCGCCACAACCGCCATAAGCATAAAAAATGCAGTAAGAAGAATGTTTTTAACCGTTTCACCTACATTGTAGTTATGAGTTTGCTTAACCGCAAGGAAAAGCAGCACGGCGGACCACGCAACGCCGATAAACCATATCAGCTGTAATATAAACGCCTCGTTATACGTAACAAAATAGCTTAGCAAAACAACAAACGGCGTAATAATTATATAAGGCGACACGGCGTATGCCGTAACGGTGTATATATTTTTAAGCGAACCCTCGCCGTCGTTGATCGAGGCTACCATTGTATTCCCAAGCACCCAAAGCGCTAAAGGAACCAAAAGCATTATAAGCACCGGCAAAAGCGAAACATTGCTTAGCGACGGAGCAAACAGGTAACCCCTGAACAGCATATCCGCAACAAACACAAGCATTAAAAGCAAATATACCGCCGTTGCCGAAGCCGCCGTACCCTTGGTACCGTGCTTAATATCGTAATAATTATCGAGCGGGTGCTTAAGCATATCGAATATGTTTAGTATATCGCTTAAAAAGCGCGGATAATTATTTTGTTTTACCTTGCGCTTTATATTTTTCTTTTTTCTTATTATACCTGCCGCCTTGCAGATAATATAAATAACCGCAGCGGCAATAAGTAAATACGGAACGGCATTGTTAAACGCCTGATTTCTTATTTCCCAAAACGCGTCGGAATAATCCTCCTTATCGTTAGCTATCTTAAACTCGTTAAGCGCCTCTTTAAAGCGCTGCTGGTGGAACAGCGACTTGCCGTAGCCGATATGCGCTATACGGGACATACCGTTAAGATTAAGTATAGAGTTCCAAAGCTCCTCGCTGTCCTTATAGTCTCCCTTTTCCAAAACAGACGCCGCAGTGTGCGTCATTTCGGCATAAGCCGTGGGATAAAATATCTGCACGGTTCCGCGTTCCTTATCAAGAACATACAAAAAGCCGTTGTCGCCAACATCGATAGCGGCAGCCACATTGAAAAGACCGCTTCTGTCAGACGACATAGATCTTCCGCCGAACGAGAAAAGCAGCTCTCCCGAAGAATCGTACTCGCTTATAACGCCGGTATATGTAACGGCGTATAAATTCCCGTGATTACCAGCCGCAACGTCAACAAAGTTCCATTCGTCGTTTAGGTCCTCGTCTGCCCCCAAAATATTTACGCCTGCCATATTGTGCAGCTTTATGCGGTTTTCAACCTTCTTTTCAGCCTTTGCCCATTCCGTGGTAACGCCCGCGTCCTGCGAAACGCTGCATATAAGATCCCTTTCGGTAATATCTATGTTTTCTATAGGTCTTGAGGTACGGTTTAAAAGCTGCGCCTTTTGCTCGTCTGAAAAAGTGAGCTCCTGTATGCGTTCAAGCAGGCTTAAATTGCGTTTGTTTGCGGCAAAAAAGCCTTGAAATTCTCCGTCGGCGCTAAACTGCATTATGCCCTCGTGAGCGCCCGTTCCCACCACAAAAATATTATTTTGAGACGTTACCGCAACGTTCTTCGGCTCAAAAACCGATTTGCTGCCGAAAAGCGGGCTGTTTTCTGGCCTTTCTATCTTTTTAAGCACACTGCCGTCAGCACCGAGAATAAACACGGCCTTTGCAGTGCCGTCGGCAACATATACTGTGCCGTCCGACTTTACAAAAATACCCGAAGGAGCCGAAAGTATCCCCTCGCCCATAAACGTTTTTTCTTTTGTATCAAGGTCTGTAATAACTATACGCGAATTGCCCGTGTCCGCAACGTACAGCTTGCGGCCCAAAACGAAAATATCGTTAGGCTGCGATAAGCCGTAGCCGGAAAAAAGCACCTCGCCCGGCATATACGCGTCCTGTGTGCGTATCCACTCGTTATCAACCGAAATAGTATAGGTGTATGTTGTGTTTTCGCTTGCCGAAACGCTTACCGCCGATATACCGAACACAAGCAGGAATGAAACGGCAAATATTAAAAATTTTCTAAGCAAAATGCCATCTCCCCGTTACTTAATTCCCGAATGCGCCATGGTGTTCATAACCCGCGACTGCAATATTATAAATAAAATAATATTCGGCAAAAACATCAGCAATGTAGCCGCCGCGCTTACGCCCTTACCCACAACGGCGTTTCCCGCCGCGTTTGAAAGCGTGCTCATATAAAAAGGAAAGGTTTTAAGCGATTCGCGGTTTATATAAAAGTTTGAAGCCTCAACAGAATTCCAGGCCGACTGAAAAGCAAGTATTGCAACAGTAGACATAGGTGATTTAATAAGCGGAAGAATTATTTTACGCATAATAGTATAGTCGTTTGCACCGTCTACAACAGCCGCCTCTATAAGCGCGTCGGGCAGCTGATCCATAAACTGCTTTACAAGAAAAACACCCGTAGGCATTACAAGCAGCGGCAAAATGTTTGCCCACAGCGTATCAAGTATTCCGGTATAGGTTATAACAAAATACCGCGGAATAGACACGGCTATCGGTACAAACATAAGCGCCAGTGAATTTATTTTAAAAAGAACGCCGTTGAATTTAAAACGCTTTTTTGAAAAAACATACGCCGCGCACGCGCATATAATAAGCGCGCCCAAAACCGTAATAACGGTGGTGATAACACTGTTAAACAAATACCTTGAAGCCGGTATGCTTGTGCTTGAAGAAAGGTTAAACAGCGATATAAAGTTATCAAGAGTGGGTCTGCGTACAAAGAACCTCGGCGGATATGCCATAAGCTCATCGATAGGCTTAAAGGCGTTTGAAATAATAAAAACAATTGGAAGCGCCATTATAACGCAGATAGGAACAAGGTAAGCGTGTATTTTAAGCTGACCTGCGGAAAAATGCTTTGGATTTATTCCGTTTTGCTTAAGCCTTGTCGGGCGCTTTTTCTTTCCGTCTCGTTTCATTCTTATATCTCCCTATTCGTCCTTACTGCCGAAAAGCTTTTCCGCTCCGACCGACATAAGCCGTATTCCGATCAAAAGCACAACGGAAACCGCGGCCGCGTAACCCATTTCGTATCTTAAAAATCCAAAATCCTCAATATGCGTTACAATCAGCTGTCCCGCATAATTAGGCGTTGGGTTAGAGCCTGAAAGCGTAACACCCACGCCCGCGCTTGAAAACGTACCCACAATAGACATTACCGCGCTGAAAAGCATCTGCGGCTTTGTTGAGGGTATTGTAACGTAAATTATTTCCTGAAACCTGTTTTTAACGCCGTCTATATACGCCGCCTCGTAAAGCTCCTCGTTTACGTTCATAATGCCCGAAAGCACAGCCAAAAAGCCTACGCCCATACTGCTCCATAACGAAACTATTATCATAATGGGCAGCAAATATTTATCGGATTGCAGCCACTGCACAGGCTCTGAAATAAACTTGAACTTTAAAAGAAAATAGTTAAGATAGCCCGATTCATCGCCGTTGAAAATAACGCCGAAGATCGTTGAAAGCATTACAGAACCCGTCATAGAGGGCGAATAGATAATTATCGCCATAACGGTTCTTACGCGTTTTGTAACCTGCGAAAGCGACCATGCAAGGAAAAACGAAAGCACATATCCGCCTACGCCCACAAACACGGCGTAAATAATCGTGTTGGGAAGTACCTTTTGCATAAAAACGGTATCGGAAGTAAAAAGAGCTATGTAATTCTTTATACCTATAAATTTAGGCATTTGCACGGTATCGAAATTTGTAAACGAAAGCCCTACCGCCGCCAATATGGGTATAATTATAAACAGTGTAAAAAGTATAATATACGGGAGCAGAAATACGGCAATCGAGCTTTTGTCTAAGCCGCGTTTAATTGAACGCATTATTGTGTTGCTCCCTTCTTTTCAAGCATTGCATACAGATCCTTTGCAGTTAAGCGGCGGTACTCTTTTATAATCTTTCCGTTTTCATCACAGTAGCCGAATTCCTGCATTTTTCTTATTATCTCGCGGTTAGACTGTAAAACCGCCTTGTCTATTGCCTCTGCGGTGCCGTCCCCGTTAACCACAACGTTTATCCAGGCGTTGCTGAGCTCGCGCTCGCTCATATAAGAAGCCGGATGCCGCGCGGTCTCCTTTTGCCATTCCCATTGGTCAAGAATGGTGCTGCGGTCCTCATCTGAATACTGAATAGACGAAAACGCTTTAAGGTTTGCGGTGTTAAGCCTGTATTCGGTACCATAGGTCATTTGCAGATTGTTAGCGTAATCAAGCTGTGTTTCACTGCTTAAATACCATTTTAAAAAGCTCCATGCCTCTTGCTTTTTGCCGCTGTTTGAAAATATCATCGAAGCGGTGCTGTCCGCCATTTGGTACCTTAACACGCTGCCGTCCTCCTGCTTAACGCCGGGAACCACAGCTATGCCCCACTGCCCCGCAAGCTCCGGAGCGGCAACCGTAAGCTGTATATAATTTGAAAACGTGCCTATACCTATCGGCGTTGTGTTATAGCGGAAGCTGTTGTAAAAATCCGCCACGGTCTGCTGAGCTCCGTAAATTTTGAAAAGCTCGGTCATTTGGGTAAAGCCCTTAAGCGAATTTGTACTGTTATATTCAACCTGCATACCGTCTTCGGAATAAATTTCGCCATTGTTTTGGTAAATAAACGGCGCCGTTACATTAAAGCCCTTAGAGCCGCCTGCGCTTGCTATCGGAACGCAGAAATTCATCGAATACCTTAAAAGTTCGGGCATCATTCTCTGCACGTCGTCCCATGTATCGGGAACGTTAAGCCCTAACGCCGCAAGGGTATCCTTACGGTAAAACATTACGTAAAAATCCTGCGACTCTATCGCGCCGTAAACGCCCTTATCGGTACAAAGCGGCACAAGCGCCTCAAGATTATATTCGCCCGAATAGAACGAAAGAAAATCATCAAAATTCAAAAGGTTTTCCGCCGCGCCCCTTATCGCAAAGTTATACGGCGTTGAATATGCTACCGAAAGCGCAAGATCGGGATTGGTTCCCGAAGCGTTTGCAAGTATAAGTTTTTGCTCGCTCGGCATAATGGAAAGCCTTATATTGGTTTTGTTTTCGGCATTGTAGGTTTCGTCAAGCAGCTGCTGTAATACCTGAACATACTGAACGGGCTTGTTTATCCAAACCTGCAGCTCCTTCGATTTTTTATAGCTTGCCGAATAGTCGCCGCTGTCGGCGTTGGTTTTAAATGAATTAAAAAATGTTTTAAAGCCCTCGGCAGTGCTTTTTAAAAAGCCTGCCTTGGCGGCGGGCAGCTCGCACCCTGCAAAAACATATATACGGTCTACCGTTATCGGGTGCGAAGTAAGACTTGAAAGCACAACGCCCAAGTATTTACTTGCCGAATTATCTCCTATACTTAAAAGGTTTGTTCGGTTGGGTATCTGTTCGGGCTTTGCCGCAAGCTTTTCAAGCGATTCCGCCGCATAAACAAGGTTCGAGGCATAAGCCGCGCCCGTTTTATCCATTGCCTTAAGCTCGGCGTAAATCGCTCTTGCACGTTTTGCAAAATCCTTTAGGCTGTCAACCGTGCCCGGCATATATTCGTTCATATCCCACGTGCGGTTTTCATCGGTAGTGCCGGCGGTGAGCTTTTGCAGCATTGTGCCTATTTCGTTAATTTCCTGCATAAGCGCCTTAATTTCGTTATACGCGTTGTTAAGAGCGCCCATTTCAACACGCATTGATATTAAATGCGTGCCCTTTGTAAGATAAAATTCGTAGGGCGTGCCGTTTTCCGCTGAGAAAACAAAATTACCGTATCCGTTGCCGGAGCCTGTAACCGCAAGCGAGGCGCACTCTGCAAACGGCAGAGCGCCGTCTATTTTAAGCGAACGGTAGGAGGCCTTGCCCGCGTTGCCCGTAAGCGAATACCGCATACCGAGCCTATAAAGCCCCGTTTCTTTAACATTTATTTCCCACGCAACCGTTTGCCCCACGCTGCTCCAGGTAGAGCCGTCAAGCACGTTTATCTTTTTTGTGTAGGTGCTGTACGGCTTAAGGACGGCGTTTTTTACCGCGCTTGAACGGATATATGCGTCCGATTTGGCGGAATACTTTTCGCCCTCGGCAACGTATAAGCCGTTTGATTCCGCCGCGTCCTTGTGCGAAGCGGCATACTCGCCGTATGATATAGGCTCGGTTTTAGAAACAAGGGTAATGCTTTTAATATATAGATCCTGATTGTCGGGCGTTACGGTAAGCTTATGCGCGCCTTCGGTTAAATCAAGCGTTAGGGTATGCTTATCCTGCGCGCCGTAATCATACAGATTTTCCGTTATAAATTCTTCTATACAAACCTGCTTTGGGTAAAGCTCGTTTTTATAGCTGTCGACATTGTAGGTTTCCTTTAGATCTGTCCAAAGCAGAGGAAGGGAGGCAACATAATCGTTATCGTCCGCCTTTAGCTTTATAACGCAATCAGCCACGCGCGTGTTCGACGGTTTATATTCAAAAACAAGCGTTTTTGCGCCGCCGCTTACGTTTGCTTCAAGATTTAACGCGCTTCCTGCCTTTAAAAGCAAGGGCTCATCGGGTGAAAACACCCTTTCGCCGTTTTCGGCAGCAGCGCTGTTAAACCAGCTTGCCGCAGTAACCTCGGTTCTGCGCGGCGAGGTTTGCTCCTTAACGCCGGCAGCAGAACCCGAAACGGTAAAAACCGAAGCCGTTATTGCGGCAACCAAAGCCAAAGCCGTTATTGTGCGTGTGTATTTCATTATGCTGACTCCCGTTCTGCCTTAAATTCCTTTTAGGGGGTTATTTGTTGTTTTTGGCAACCTTTTCGTTGAAATCTTTTAATTCCTTAGCTATTCTGGTGTTAAGCTTATCCTGCAATTTGCTGTTTTCGGCGCTTGCGTCCTTCTTGCCGTCCATAACGTCGTCCCATACGGGTGTTCCTATTTCACTGATAACTTCCTTGAATTTCGGAATATACTTAGTGGGATCGGCGCGGTAGCTCTTGTCTATGTTATTGTACATATACTGGTAAACATCCGAAACGCCCAGCGAGTTGAACTTAGCCTTAACGTCAGCCTGCATTGTTACAGGAACATAGAACTTACTTGAAAGCACGTAATTGCCCTTATGCTCATTATCATACATGCTAAGCCTTGCCATATTGCCCTCGGTGCTGTATGTTATGTAACGCAAAAGCTGGAACGCCGCGTCGGGGTTTTTGGCTGCGCTTGTCATAAACGAATGGTCAACGTGTATCGGCATACGTCCTTTTTCAGACTGCGGATAGGGCCAAAGCGTATTGCTGAACTTAAAGTTGCCGAGGTTCGGGTCTTCCCATGTGCCCGAGTCAAACTCTACAAGCGTTCTGCCGAGCTTAAGCGCCATACGGGTATCGGAGGTATTGCTGTTTCCGAATTTTTCCGCATATTTTCCTGCGGTTCGACGGAGCGAAAACGCCTCAAGACCTTCTATTTTTCTTAAGCCGCTGCAAAGTATAAGCGCCGTTGTCATAGATGTAAGGTCAAATTTTCCTGTTTTGGCATTATAGCCGTAAAGACCTACGTTTCTGTCGTAAATCGGGCAAAGCTGAGCCGCAAGATAGTAGTTTCCGAAAAGCATTTCGCAGCCGCTGTACTTGCTTGTGGTTCCTGCCTTCAGGAAGTTAGCCATATCGTCTATCGTCCAGTCAAGCGCGGGCATAGCAAGGTTAAGATCCTTAACAATATCCTTGTTTATCATTACGCAAGAGAAATGTATGGAGTTCGGCAGTGCGTAAAGCTTTTTGGCGTCGCCGTATCTGTATGAATCCAATATCTCGGACGGTACGTTCGCTATATCGGGATCGTTTTTAACATATTTATCAAGCGAGCTTACAAGACCTTGCGCTACGTATGTCGGAACAGAAGCCGCGTCGTCGAAAACAACGTCCGGCAGCTTTCCTATACTTGCCTGCTTGGTTACATAGTTAAGCGAGGTATCGCCGTCTGAGAAATATCTTATTTCAAGCTCAACGTTTTTATAAACTGCCTGGAACGAATCGAACAAAGCCTCGTAATCGGTAGGACGGTTTGTGTTAACGCAAACCGAAACCTTGCCCGAAACGTTATAATCGGCGTTTGCGTCCTTGCCGGTGTAAGCGGTGGTTATTGCTTTTGTAACATCGGCCTTTGTATTCTGCGGTCTTCTATTATTGTTGTTTTTCGAGCCGGAGGTACTGCCGCTGCCGGTGTTATTCTTGCCGGAGGTTGTATTGTTTTTGCCTGAAGAGGTCTTATCGTCCTTTGTCCCACTGCTTTGAACCTCGTCGCTTCCCGTAACCTCTATCCAAGATTCGTCTGTTATCCATTCGTCCTTGTTATTGCAGGCCGTAAGCGGTATAACAAGCATACAAACCGTCATTAACAAAGCTACAATACGGTTTTTCATAAATAACTCTTCCTTTCCTTATCAGTCATAAAAATAATCTACCGGAGCGTCGCCCCATTCGGACGTATCGCCGTCCCACGGGTCGGCCTCAACATTTTCGAGACTGAAATTCTCAATCAGTCTGTCGCTTTCTTCAAGCGTTATGGGCTTTCCGAACTCGTTTAACGGCTGAATTTTAAGATTGTCGTACGAACAGCTGTTATTTGTAACCCCTATTCCCACATATCCCGCATAATCGCGCGGTATAAGCATTGTAAGGGGATCCTTCGTATCGTCAACCCACATTTCCGCCTTACCCTCAACTACCCTGAGCTTTAGCTTATGAGTGTAGTTGTTAAAATTCTTATCGCCCTGTGACGGGTAATTTTCTATATTGGGTATCCACGGCTTTATAAGATATTCAAAGCTTGAAGGCCAGCGGCCGTCGTCCGATATATTCTTAACGTCAAGACCTCTTGCCATAGCGCGTGCGTCCGCTTCTATCATAGTCCATATGCCGCCGCCCGCTTTGGTGCAGTATTTCGAGGTATCGGTAATTCCGAACACGGGTCCGCCCATAAAGCCGCGGTTGCTGCCGTGCTTATATTCAAGCGTTAATTCGAAATTGCGGAATTTGCGGTTGCCTATAAGCAGTAAATTCGAATCGGATACCGTTGCTCCCGAAATTTTCAGCAAACCGTTGTTGACCGTCCAGCGGTCGCCTGCGTATATTGCGGTAAAATCGGTGTTAAGCGCGTTTTCTGAATTTAAAGCCGTAAAATCACCAAGCTCCTCTTCCCAGTCGAAATAATATCTCACCGCATACAAGGGATCGTAATCAAGAGCCTTTTTCTTATATTTTACCGTTATTGAAGAAAGGGTCGCGCCGCCAATCATATAAAATCCGCTTTTAATTTCGTTTACCTGCGCCTCAGAGCCGTCTGCCGTTACAACGTTTATTGTATCAAACTCGTACCATCTTGCAGGCTTAATGTTTAAAAGCACGGGCTTTATGCCCTCACCCTCGGCGAAATCAAATACAACCTCTTCTTCGCCGCTGTTCTGAACTGCGTCAAGATATGTGTAATCGGTTATGCTTATGTTTTTATAGCGCGAATAGCTGTGACCCAACATAAGCGCTATATATCCGCCCTCATACCTTGAAGAAAGCTCGGCTGTAAGCTCAACCGCGCCGCCGTCTATACTAACGGTAACCTCGCCCGGCATAACCGTAAGAGTAAGTGTATGCCACTGCTTCATATCGGTATATTTATCGGAAGAAACGCGCTTTTTCTCAACATTGGCGCCGGTTATATTTAAGCTTCCCTCAAGCTCGGGCCATAAGCCTATCGCGCTGTCGCCGCCGACGGGATTTTCAATGGCGTTTGCCTTGTGATAAAACATTTCGGGCGTGGTTTCGGGCTGACCGAAGGAAATTACAGGCCACGGTACGCCCGGTGTGTAAACCGTGTAATCAATAGACAGCGTGAAATATTTATACTGCTTTGCGCCGTATGTTAACGCCGCCATTTTCTGGAACGGATCCTTCCAGTTGCCGTAGCTGTGGTTGCCCTGCCAGTCAAAGCCTACCTCGTTTCGGATTATTCCGTCCATTTCGTTCTTAAAATAGCTGTTAAGGCTTTCAGCGTTTTTAAACGGAACGCCTCTCTGCGGGTTCTCTGAGTAAGCGGATATCCAACCGTCCTCGGTCATAAAATCAAGGTTTGCCATACTGCTTGTATAAGTGGCTGTATCTTCGAATTTAAGCTCTTTTATGCTGAAATTTTTAAATCTTGAATAGCTGTGGCCGAGCATCAGCGAAATATATCCGCCCGTGTATGTTGAGGAAAGCTCGGTAGATATTACCACCTTGTCGCCGTCTACCGAAACGGTTACTATACCCGGCGTCACTATTACCGTCAGCGTATGCCATTCGTTCTTTTCGGTAAAGGCGGTAGATTCCTTTCTTGCATCCGTAACCTTTTTGCCTGCAATATTTATTGTTCCCTCGGTTTCGGGGTAAACCGCTATCGCACTGTCACCTCCGGTAGGATTGCTGACGTCGCTTGTTACCTTGTAAAACATTTCGGGCGTGGTGTTCGGCTGACCAAACGTAACCACCGGCCACGGTACGCCGGGGCTTGACACCTTATAATCAACGTTAAGCGTAAAGTATTTGTACTGTCTTTCCGCATAGGTTACAGCCGCCGTTTTTTGGAACGGATCCTTCCAGTTGTTGTAGCTGTGGTTACCCTGCCAATCAAAGCCTACTTCGTTTCTTATAATTCCGTCGTCCTGATTTTTAAAATATTGGTTTATGCTTTCGCAATCGGTAAATGCAACGCCGCGCTGCGGATCCTCAGAGTAAGCCGCCTTCCAGCCCTCTTCGGTCATAAGCGATATATCGTTAAGAAAGTTTGAATATATATCTTCCTCATACTTAAGCTCGGTTAATCCGAAGTTTTTAAACTGCGAATAGCTGTGACCTAACATAAGGGCTATATATCCGCCGGCATATTTGCTTGAAAGACCTGTTTTAAGAGTCACCGCGCCGTCGTCAACCGAAATGTTTACCTGACCCGGAGTAACCGTTAACGTAAGCGTATGCCACTCGTTTTTATCTGAGTATTTATCGGAAGCCTGTCTTGCAGCCGTTACATTTTTGCCCGCTATGTTAAGGCTTCCCTCAAGCTCCGGCCACAGACCTATCGCACTATCGCCGCCGGTGGGGCTTTCAATAGCGTTTGCTTTGTGATAAAACATTTCAGCTGTAGTGCTAGGCTGACCGAACGAAATTACCGGCCACGGTATACCGGGCGACATAATACGGTAATCTACCGTAAGAGTAAAATATTTGTATTTCTTTGCGGTATAGGTAAGGGCGCTCATTTTTTGGAACGGGTCCTTCCAGTTACCGTAGCTGTTGTTTCCGCTCCAGTTAAAGCCCTTTTCGTTTCTTATAATTCCGCCGTACTGAACCTTAAAGTATTCGTCTATCTTACTGCATTCGGTAAACGTCGTGCCGCGCTGCGGATTTTCGGAGTAAGAGGCTACCCATCCATCCTTCGCCATACCCTCAAGTCCCGTAAGATAGCTGAAATAATCCGTCTGCTTTTCAGTAAGCTCTTTAATAACGGGAGGATTAAATATGTTATAGCTGTTTGCGGAAGAAAAAGAAACATATCCGCCGGTATATTTATCGTTAAGCTCAAACTCATATGTAAAATCGCCGTTTGCAATTATTATAAGTCTGTTACCGTCTACCGTAATATCCCAGCTTATTATTCCCTCGGTCTGCTTTACGGCGCAGGTCTGCGTTCCCTTTACAAGCGCCGCACCCTTTATGGTAAAGGTGGGATCGTTCCAGACAGAGGATTTTGAAGGATTGGTTATTAAGGTTATAACATTTTCGGGGGAGCTGTCGTTTAAATACATTTCTCCCGCGTTTTTAAGTCCTATTGAAAAAGCGGTGCGGCAATTGTATTTACCGTCTTTAACCGACATTTTAAGGTTGAAATCCGTCAGCTTCCTTCCGGTATAGGTAAGCGACTGATAAGCCTTACCGAAATTATCCTCGCAGTCCTTGTCACCCTGACCCTGGACGGTTCCGTCGCTGAATTTCCACCAAAAATCGTTTCTTCTGCCCTGGTCATAAACGGTGGCGGAATTTTTTGTGATCTTACCGCTTGAATCGGTTACGGTAGATACCCAGCCGTCGTTTATAAGCTGCTGCTTTGAAAAAGCTTCGGGCGCATAAATAAACGGTTCACTGTCTGCGGCAAATACGTTTTTAAGGCTTGTGAACGGAGTCATAAACGTCATAAGCACCGAAAACGTAAGCATTACCGACAGTAATTTGCGAACAGAGCACTTTTTCATACTTTCTTCCCCTTTTCGTTTTTGTATTTATATATAATCGATTTTTAAATCGTATTTTGCTTTTTTAATTTGCGGTCCTTTAATGCCTCGGCGGTTCATTCTCTCTTTGTCATTGCGAGCGCCGCAAGGTGCGCGGCAATCCGTTCCCTTGTCATTGCGAGGAAGCAATGCGACCGCGGCAATCCGTTTTCCCACTTAGGGTATTACGGATTCTTTCGTGCTTCGCACTCAGAATGACAAGCCGTTTTGTCATTGCGAAGGTGCGGGTGTTCGGTGGACACCTCTGCGAAGCATAAGCACCGACCGAGCCGGCAGGCGGGATGTATAAACGGCTGCGGCAATCCGCCTTTCCATCTCTCGTCATTGCGAGCGCCGCAAGGTGCGCGGCAATCCGTTCCCTTGTCATTGCGAGCGCCGCAAGGTGCGCGGCAATCCGTTTTTCCCCCCTTAGGGTATTACGGATTCTTTCACGCTCCGCGTTCAGAATGACAGACCGTTTAGTCACTGAAACGCCCGTAAACGGACGGCGGCAATCTGTTCCCTTGTCATTGCGAGGGAGCAATGCGACCGCGGCAATCCGTTTTCCCACTTAGGGTATTACGGATTCTTTCACTCTTCGCACTCAGAATGACAAGCCGTTTTGTCATTGAAACGCCTGTAAACGGACGGCGGTTTTATATCCTCCGCCGTCCGCAGGGCTTTTGGCTATTGCCATTTACTCCATCCGGACATCGTTTCTTTGTTTTCTTTATTTTCTTTGCTTTCGGTTTTACCGTCTTCGTTTTTTGAAGAACTGTTTTCCTTCTCAGACGCGTCGGAACCGGAGCTTTCTGCGGTTTTACCGCTTTCGCTGCTGTTGTTTGCTTTACTCTGTGCAGAGGAGCTGTTTTTTAACGGCGTATCCATATCTTGGGCTTTGCCGTCTGCGTTTACATTCTCATAATTATTATTGCCGGATTCGGTTTTGCTCTCGTTATTTTCCGGCTGTTCCTCCGCTCCGGACGGGGCGGAGGAGCTGTTTTGCGCTTCGTTAATGCCGTTTAATCTTTCTTTGCTCTTATTGCAACCGCAGAAAAGCGCCGCTGCAGTGCATAAAATAAGAACAAACGTAATAGCCTTTTTCATTTTAATTATAATTTCGGTATAGTCGGTATTGTAGGCGCTTCGCCGCCGGCATTACCTGTGTCTTCTCCCGAAGAAGTATACACCACGTCGCAGTTTAAGGTGATTATTTCAAATTTAGGTGTTTCAAAGATGTTTTTCACGTTGATCGCTCCTTATTATTTAATATTAAGGGTTTTGATATACTCGGCAAGCTCTTTGCCGTATTGTGCATGCTCATCCTTGCTCGGGTGGTAATTATCGTATCCGTGACCTGTAAAGCTGTTTTTTTCGCCTATTTTGTAAGCTATTATTTTTCCGTCGTTCATAGCCGAAACTGCGGCCTCATAGGCTGCAAAATGCTCTTGGTTCGGAGCCATCATACCGTATACCCAAATGATATAGGCGTTGGGGTTGTTTTTGCGCACCTCTGTCATAAGAGCTATTGCTTCGTTTTTAATATCGTCGTCTGTGTCGTTTCCACGAGTTTCAACATTGTAAGCGCCGTTTGTGCCGAGATTTATAACAACAACGTCCTTTTGATTTGCCGCGCTGAAATTATAATTGCCTACTCCGCCGTGACCTATATAAGGATAGCATTCTTCCCTTACTTCCTTAATGGCTTTGCCGGCATATGCAACAACCGAAAGGTTGGCATTAAGCTCGCGCCCCATAACAGCGGCATAGCTGTAATAAGCGTTGTCGCCGCCGCCGGCTGAATCCCAAGCCTTATCCGATGACGTGCCTGTGCCTATTCCCTCGCTTATCGAATCGCCCAAAACCTCTATGCTAAGCGCGCCCGCATTTGTCTGCGGTTTTGTAAGCCTTCCGTTAAATTCAATTGAGGTAATGCGCATATTGCCCTCGCCGACCTTGTTGGCTCTCTCAACGCGTACGGTATGGTAGCCGCCGTCCAGATTGAGCTTAAGGTTGTCTCGGCAGCCTGCGCCGCCGCGCCAATATGTGCCTTTATATTCGCCGTCTAAAATTACTGTAATAAAATTATTCCCTCTTGTAGCTGGCGCTTTATCGGTAGTATCCGATGTAAGCCAGATATCGCCGGTTAAATTGCCCGAAATTTCAAAGCCGGAATTTGTATACGCGGTAACAAACGATTTTCCGCTTTCGTCCTCAACCACGCCCGCTCTGCCGAGGGTATTAACATATCCCAAATTGCAAAGCGTAACAAAATCAACCTTGCCTACACCGTCCGAAACGGTAAACTGCTTTGCATAGTCACCGTAAGCGGCGGTTTTAAAGGCGTTTGCAAACGAAATATCATCTCCCGATTTGCTGAAGCCTATTGCCGAGAATTTAACCTCGCTGTTGTTTCCGCTTGCAAAGTCGCCGTACAGTCTTATTGCATACTGTAAAACGGTGTTATTCTCTGCCGCGTCCTTCCACATATACTTTCTTTGTTTTATTACCTTTATTTCATATGTTTCGGTTCCGTCCGCATACGAGCCCCAAACATCCTGCAGCCCGGTGTTCCAGTTAAGGTATGCGTTTACCATATTCTGTTTTTGCTCGTCTGTAAGCGCGGCAACGGTGCTTTCATCTTTTCCTCTTATAATAAGGGTGTAGAATTCCTTGTTTGCCGTATCCTCGGTATAAGAGCCGAACTGTATGCCGCCGTCCTTAATATCCTCCGCAAGCTTAAAGCTTGTGCCGAATGTGGTAATCTTTCCGCTTTCGGGCTTTTTAAAATATGTAACGTTAATATTGGCTTTGCCTTTTACATTAAACGAGCCGTCGTAATTCTTTTCAAGTATATTGCCGCTGCCGTCGGTTACTCCGCCGTAAGGCGCAAAGTATTCATCCGTGTGCTTGGGTGTCCATGTTTCGGCGCCGTCGCTTATTGCTTCAAACTCGCTGAATGAATCTACCGAACCGGTATCAAGCGACTTAATGCTTAAGTTTCTGAAGAACGAATAGCTGCATCCGATCATCAGTGAAATATAACCGCCGTTATATTCGGAAGAAAGCTGGCTTGAATATTCTACAACATTTCCGTCTACTGCTGCGGTAACCTGACCGGGCGTAACGGTTATTGTAAGGTTATGATATTCCTTTCGATTTGTGAAAGCGGTTGCCGCTTTCCTGCCGCCCACAACGTGCTTTCCGGCAATATTTAAGCTGCCCTCGGTTTCGGGATATACGGCTATTGCGCTATCCCCGCCTGTAGGATTGCTTAAAGCATTTGTTGTTTTATAAAACATTTCGGGCGTTGTATTCGGCTGACCGAAGGTTATGATCGGCCACGGTGAACCCGGATCTGCCAGCTCATAATCTACCGACAGTGTGAAATATTTATACTGCTTTGCAGTATAGGTGAGCGCCGCCATATATGTAAACGGATCCTGCCATTTCCCATAGCTTGTTTTGCCGTAAGGGTCAAAACCGCCGCCGGTATGCTGTAAACCGTTATCGCTCTTGAACTGATCTGTAATTTCACAATCGGCAAACGCAACATCTCTTTGCGGATCTTGTGAGAATGCCGCCGTCCAACCGTCTTTTTTCAATACATCAAAATCAGAAAGCGAGGCGTAGTATGAATTGCTTTCAATTTCTCTTACCGAAAGTGCAGAATAAACGGTATATGAATTACGCGAAGCAAACGAAATATAGCCGCCTGTATAATAATCGTTAAGAGCAAATTTGTATTCGGTGCCGTTAACCGTAACCGTAAGTCGGTTGTCTATAACGGAAATCATCCAATTGCTTTGTTTGCTTTTGTTATAGTTGGCGCTTAAGGTCTGCTCGCCTTCAGCCAAAGGCTTGCCGGATATTTTAAACTTGCCGTCTTCTGCGTCTCTTGAGTTTCCGGGATTGCTTACTATTGTAATGCTGTTATCCGAATTAAAAACATCGCCGGCAGTTTTAACGCCGATAGAAATTACCGCACTGCTGCAATATGCTCCCGAAGTATTCAGCGTAAGACTGAAATTTCTATACGCTTTTGCAGTATAAGTAAGATACTGATACGAGGTGCCGAATTTGCCGCCCCATTCAACAGGCTCGCAATATCCGCCCTGACCCTGAATAGTACCGTCCTGATTACAGCGCCACCAAAAATCGGCTTTACTGAAAATTGTATCGTCGTTTTGGGTTACCGCGCCGGTTGAGGGATCGGTAACCGTAGATACCCAACCGTCGTTTTTAAGCTGATCCTTAGTAAAAGCGGTTACGGAATAATAATCCCCGCCGTTTTCCTGCGCCGTAACAGTGCCAAACCCCGATAAGGGAATAAAAGCGGATACAACCACCGCAATCGACAGCACTATTGCCGGGATTTTGCGAATTGAAATTTTCTTCATTGTGTATTGCTCCTTTTTCTAATATTATTCAACGTTTTCGCTCAAAGCAAGATACATAATATCACGCGCCCTTTGATATTCCTCTTGCCTTGCCGCGGAAATCGCGTCAAATCGTTTTATGCTTTTTTGACCGTCGTAAAAGCTGCCGAAATCTCTGTCGCTTATTACAATATCGTAAACCCTGTTTACCGCCTCTGCGTTTTTCTTGCTTTTCATAAGCTGCAAAAGCTCAAAATCCTCAATTCCGCGGCGCAGCGCCATATATCTAAGCGTTAAAAGCGGCGACATATCGCCCGCGGGGTAAACAAAGTTAGTATCGCCTGCCGGCCAAAGAGAACAACGTATATCGTTTCGCGGATCCCTCGGCCATACCGTATAATTCCAACGCAGAAAGCCCTTAAAACCGAAGTAGTCCGCAAGAATTGCTATATAACGCGATTCAAGCAGATCGCTTGCAAGAAATGTATTCGGAACGAGCGGAAAACAGCAGATATAATATGTAAACAAATGCGATTTATCGTTTTTAAACACCTGCTTCCATTCCTCATAGGCGTTTGCAATACCTGTTATGTTAACGCAAAATTCTTCAATATCGTTCTTAAATTCATCATAAAACGGTTTTGTCATTACCGCGGCCTTATAGCGAAATTCCGGAACGATCCTCTTAAGCGCTTCAATGGTTTTTTTAAACGTCGCGTGGTCCTCCGGCTCGTCTGCCACAACGCGCACCTTATCAAGAAGTCCCTTCTCTTTAAAGTGGCTGCAAAGCGCCGTTATGTAATCCTCAATATCCTTCGCCTTACGCATATAGCTGTGGGTGCCGTCCGGCAATGTATAGCGTATTCTTATGGCGTCGGGCGTTTCGGTAAAGTTTTCAAACCCCTCGTCTGCGGATATCCAGTTGTTTATAAGCCCGAAAACCTCAATGCTTCTGTCAATTCCGTATTTAAAGCACAGCTCAATATATCTGTCTAACACGCTGTAATCGTAGCTGTAAGCGCCGCTGCCGTCCTTTCTTACGCTTACCATTGAATATTCAAATAAATTTGAAGTGGTTTGCTTATCTCTGAAGCAGCGCTGACCGCTCCACGGTATTTCGGAAACAACCGCGGTAACCGTGCGCGCGCCTATGTCGGCAAGAGTTTTTATGTAAGGCTCGATAATTTCAAAATGTCTGTCGCTCCAATTTTCAACCTCCGCCTTTCTTGCAATATTGCAGTTATGCTGCCATAGATCAAGCTCAAAAGCGCCGTCGTGCGGTTTCGGCAATACGGCTGAATTAACGTTTACCGTATATTCAAGCTTATCGATAAGCTCCTCATCGCCGAAGAGAACGCTTTTATAAAACAGAAATACGCCCGAATATTTACCGGGCTTAACATTTTCCGATATTTCAAACCTTACAAAAATGCCTGACGGAACGTTTGCCGCCGCGTCTGTTACGGGACTGCTTTTCAGCATATCGGCATAAAGCTCGCCGTCGTCCCCCAAAAGCATACCTATATGGTTCATAACGGGTGTAAGCTCGCCCTTATGCCTTACGTGTATATTTTCAGCGCCGTAAAACTCGGAAAACCACGGTGAATTACCGAGATTTATGCAGGCGTGCCCGTCGCACAGAATAATGATCTGAAATGCCGCAAAGCTGTTTCGGCAGCAGCTGACGTCCGCCGAATGCTGCCGCGGCACGAAATTGTGCCGGCTTTTATCGGAAGAATTGATCTTAAGCTTGAAGGATTCGTTTTCTACTGCAAGAATGGTTTGCATTTATTATTCTCTCTCTCAACGGTTTTATATAAATCAAATATTCAAAAAACAGAACAGCTTAAAATGAACAAAGCTTTGCACCGTATTTTCAAAAAAAGTCGAAAACGCCCGATTATACCGCAAATACAACAAAACGCTTTGCTTATTTGTATAATATTTGATAATTATTTTATATCATTTTTTATAACCAAAGTAAATGGATAAACCAATCCCATTAAGGAAAATATGGATAAATCTTGCTTGTATTATTTGAAAACTTAATGTAAGCCGCATTTTTTCGGTGCAAATTGGCATCATTTGCAAATAACAGCCGCAAAAGCCGTATTTTATGCAGAAAAATATGTTTTTCCTCTGCTTTGCGGCCGTTCTGTTTTTTTATGTGTATTTAAGACCTTCATCTCCTTTTTTGTATAAAACCGTACTTATTTTATAACATTTTGCACCCTCAAAATATACAGGTAAATATTACCCGCCGCTTGACATATAAACAAAGCCTGCTTATAATGACTATATAATCCGATAAAATAACAGGCGGTGAAAATATGCAGTTAAATATCAGTTCATACTACGAAAACAGTGAAATAGATCTTCCCGATATGCAAAAGCCCATACTTGTTACATCTGCCGGGCGTTCCACCATTAAAACGCTTGCATATTTTGACACGATAAGACCGGCAGGCAGGCGTGATTATCAGATGATTTTCGTGCGCAAGGGGTGTATTCACTACAAGCTGAACGGTATGCCGCCCATAATTGCAAAGGAAAACAGCATACTTATATATAAGCCCTTTACGCCGCAATACTACACTATGTATCTTGAGGACAAGCCGGATGTACACTGGGTACACTTTACGGGCTACGATGTTGAGCGTATCTTTAAAGAGCTTAACATTCCGCTTGAGCACCCCTTCACAATAAAAAAGGATAATATCTCGTCGCTTTACAGCAATATTATGGTTGAGCTTACATCTAAGGAGCCGTATTTTTCGGAAATTGCAAACAGTATTTTTTTACAGCTTATATATACCGTGTGCAGAAATCACAATACCAATTCCGCCTCTAAGGGCGCCGCACAAACCGACATTACAAAAATCGCCGAATATATAAATGCAAATTACAGCAAGGAACTGACCGTAGCGGGCCTTTCGGAACGCTTTAATATAAGCGCAAGCTGGCTTAACAGATTGTTCAGGCAAAAATACAATATGTCTTTAAAAAGCTATATCACCGCCACAAGAATAGAAATTGCAAAATCCATGCTTTCTTCAAGCAATGATATAAACGAAATAGCCTTTTCCGTGGGATATAGCGACGCTTTGTATTTCAGCAGAATTTTTCACAGAACAACGGGCGTTTCTCCGTCTCAGTACAGAAAGCGCAGCCGCAATATTGTTTCTATACCTCTTGAAGAGGCTCCGTGGAATAACAAGCTGCCTAAAAAGCGTTAGACCTTGAAGGGCAAAATAAACTCGGCAAGCGCCGTAAGACGCTTGCCGAGTTTATTTTAATATGTTAAAAGGTCCGCCGCCGCGAACGCCGTAAGGCGTGCGACAATCCGTTTTCCTGTCATTGCGAAGCCGTGTAAACGGCTGTGGCAATCCGTTTTTTTCCCTTTGGGGTATTACGGATTCTTTCACGCTTCGCGTTCAGAATGACAAATCATTTAGTCATTGCGAAGCCGTGTAAGCGGTTGTGGCAATCCGCCTCTTTGTCATTGCGAGCACCGTTAGGTGCGCAGCGATCCGTTTTTCTTCTTATATCCGCAGTCGCAGTACGGTCCGCCTGAGGCGAGCGTGTATTCGCGCACAAAATCAGTCGCACCGCCCGCCTCGCTCATTGTGTAGTCAAGGCGGCACAGCGCAGGAGTCAGATCGTATAAGCCGAGCTTTTTCATCAAAACGCATATGCCGCACTTTGTAAAGCGCCCTTCATACCCGCTGCCGTCGGGGTATTCATGATATTCCATATTCCACGAATAGGGATTGCGGTCGGCGGCTTTAAGCGCGGCTGTCGCCTTCATTCCGGCAATATCCCTTTCGGTAAATTTGTTTTTCCGCTCTTACGGCAAAACCACTTCATCGGCTTTGTCATCATCGAATTTGCGTAATATACGGTCAGCCGTTCCGTATCGGGCCGCTCCGGCATTGAGAGTATAAACGCCCCCAGCATTGCGCAATTCACAATATTCATCTTAAAGCGGTCTGCTTTTTCAAACTCCGGCAAATCGGCGATTATCTCCCTGTATTTCGGCTTTGCCTTTTTAGTTATAGCTTTCGCCTCGTCCTCGCCGTAGCCGAATACAGCCGTAAGCTGTTTACGGAACGATCCTGCCAACAGCGCCCACATTCCAAACGGCATTCCTTTATATTTCATTCTGAATTTCCCCGCTTATCCTCCGAATTCAACCGATTCGGATATTTTATCAAATCATACCTGCGGCAGCTTAGGCAAGCGAAAACACTAATAGGTATGAAAAATCATAGATATAACAAACCTACCGTTTTTACAACGGTAATTGCCATAGTATTAAACATTCAATGCTTAGGTAAGGTTTTTTTATATTACCAAAGTATTTAAAGTGTTGCTATAACGCTTCTACATATGGAAACAAGGGTTCAAAACGGCATTGTAGTACATAAGTGAGTTAGCAAATATAATCCGCTCCCCAAAATCAAGGAAAATTGTATTGAAGTTGTCACGAATTTGTTTCTTACGGGAGCGGCTAAAAAAATAAACCGCCGAACCGTAAAAGGTAAGGCGGCATTTCGTTACATATCCGTTTTTAAATATTCGCTTAATTCGGTTATCCATTTCGGGAGCGGCTCACCTTTGGTGGTAATTTCACCGTTGCGGTACTCCGCCACTTCCTTAAAGCCGTTCTCGTTGTCATAAAAAACAGCTTCATCACAGTACGGCAAAACTGCCGCAATGTCCTTAAAGCGCGTCTCAAACCTGCGCTTTACATCTTCTGCCGGTATATCGTGTCCGCCCTTTTGCACCCTGTTCGCTATGCGTTTAAGGCTTTCATCCACCGAGGACACCCCAACATAATACAGCCGTACAAAATACCCGTTTTCACGCGCTGATTTCGCCGTATTTGCGGTTTTATGCCCCGACAGGGTTGTTTCTTGGGTGAAGCTGATACCTTTGTCTATACAGTCGCTTATAAGCCTTACAGCGGCCTTCCCGCCGGCTAATATATCACCGTATTTAACGTTCAGCTTATCAACGTCTATTATCTTTCCGAGGTCAAGTGTTTCGGTCTTTAATACGCCCGTCAAGCTACTTTTGCCGGTACCGTTTACACCGCCTATAATTGTGTATGTCTTCATTGTTTGCCCTCCGTACAGTCTTTATCTCGCTCAATTTTCTCATTTATGGCTTCACAGGCAAAACCGTTAAGACTTTTACCTTGACTTTCGGCAAATGATTGAATAACCGCTTTTTGTCCTTTGGGTACTTTTACTTCAATTCGGTCATATGTGTTTTTAACATACTTAGCGGTTGCTTTTTGCTGCGCTTTTGATACTGACATAAGATAACCTACTTTCTATTTTATAAGTTACCGGGGCTTTTTAATAATAAGCCCCATTTTCACGATAACATTATAACATATTTATATGTTGTCGTCAATATACAAATTGTACAAATATATTGTCGATAGTATAGTAAAAGATTGGTATTACTCACACTCGATGTATTGTCGTCAGTATAGTATAATATACTCGTAAGGTCAAGAGAATGAACCCCAAGGGAAAAGAAGTGAGAAAATGGGGAAAGGAATGTCAATTGTCGAATTAAACGCACTTTTGGAAACATTGGCAAAGTTTATTGAAAACAAAGCCGAAACACCGATAGAGGCGGCGGAAATAGTCCGCAATTCAAAGGCGAAATAAAAAATAAGACTTTGCCCCCACGACCAAGAGTGAGCAAAGTCTTAACGCACCACACACAAAGCAAGAGCCTTGTAATGTTGCAAATCTATTATACAATATTACAAGACTTCTTGCAAGTGCTATTTTACTTACAAGGAGTTTTTTAGAATGAGCAAAACAGAAATGACAAACAAGGTTAGAGAGCTTAAAGAATTAAAGGCAATGGCTGACGAATTGGCAGCGGAAATTACCGCCATAGAGGACAGCATAAAGGCAGATATGACGGCACAGGGCGTTGAAGAAATAACTGTCGATGTTTACAAGGTGCGCTATAAGACGGTTAAAAGCAGCCGTATTGATACCACCGCATTAAAGAAAGCTATGCCGGAGCTTGCGGCGCGGTTCACTAAAGAAACCGAAAGCCGCCGTTTCAGCGTTGCATAAGGGGCGGCATAAATGAAAAAACAATTGAAATACCTGTTGAGACTGCTGCAGCGCTTGTTATGGCTTGCACGGCAATAGAGTATATTCTGACTACCGAAACGCTTACAGAAGACATTAAGGACGAATTAACGCACATTCAGCCTTACCTTAACGGTTTTATGGAAATGACATAATAACGCCGTTACAGCACTTTGGGAGCGGTTGAGAAAACGCACTTTTCCGCTCCCTCGGCGGCGTCGAAATAAATAATCTTTGAAAGAGGTCTTAAAAATGAAATATCCAATCACAAAGGAAACAATACTCAATTCTATGCTTATTGTTGAAAAGACGAGCGGAGAAAAGGCAACACAGGCTATATCCGATATTGCAGAATTGTGGGCACAACATATAAACGCAGCTTACATACAAGGTTATAGCGACGGCGTACAGGCAAATGTGAAAGGCAGCGGTGCTGAATTATGATAGACGAATTATACGAATTGGAAGAGGCGGCCGCTGAATTGGAACTGATCAGCGCAACTCTATACGCTCTTAACATTGCAATGTGCGACGGTAAAACGCTTGTTGACAGCAACGCTTTTGTTTTACCCTGTTGCAAGCTACACGATATATCACAGACGATAATAGCTATCCATAAGAAAATGTTTGATAAAATCGAAGAGAAAAAAAGAAGATAATATTTGCCGGCTACAAAAAGACATATTGAGAAAAACTATGTAAATACGATCACAGTCAGAATATCTGCTACTGTAAACAGGGTAACATTGAACCGCTCCCCGTTATTTTTTTATGTGGGAGCGGATTATTATTTTCTTCTGAATTTTGTACAGCTTTAAACCCCAAAATAAAAGTAATAAACCCAAAATAAACCCCAAAATGGCATTATGTAAACCGAATTTAAGAAATAAAAAAGCCGCTCAACATCGCACAAATGGCTTTGTTAAGCGGTTTTCCACTGGCAGGGGCAGAAGGACTTGAACCCTCGGCACTCGGTTTTGGAGACCGATGCTCTACCAACTGAGCTATACCCCTAAAAATAAAAAAATGCTTGTTATGGTGGACCATCACGGACTCGAACCGCGGACCGACCGGTTATGAGCCGGTTGCTCTAACCAACTGAGCTAATGGTCCGAACAAGCAAGACTTATTATAACATAAAAAAACAATTTGTCAAGAGTTTTTTCTTGTGAATTTGGATTTTTTCATTTGTATATTTTTAAATTTTAATATTGATAAAATTGACTTTAACGATTTGATGTGTTAAAATATTTTTGTAAAAAAGGGGGAAGCTTAATGGAAATAAGTGAGTCTGTCGATCAGCTTTTTGAAGCTATACTTACGCTTAAAAATAAAGAGGAATGTTATAAGTTTTTTGCCGACGCCTGTACGCCTAAGGAAATTCAAACAATTGCACAGCGTTATATGGTTGCAAAAATGCTTGCAGATAAACGTGTTTACAGCGATATAATTGCCGCAACCGGTGCTAGTACCGCTACTGTAAGCCGCGTCAGCCGTTCTATTAACGAAGGATATAAGATAGTATTTGAAAGGCTTAAGAACAATAATGAGTAATTACGACAGCTTTGCCGAAGTGTACGACAGCCTTATGTGCGATGTGAACTATACCGAGCGCACCGAATATCTGTTAAAGCTGTTTGATAAGTACGACAGAAAACCAACCCTTTTGCTTGACCTTGCCTGCGGAACCGGCGGTTTTTCAAACGAGCTTGCAAAACGCGGCATAGAGGTTATAGGAGTTGACGCGTCTCAAGAGATGCTTTCATCGGCATTTAAAAAATCAGAGGAAGCCGGAACAGACGTTTTCTATTTGTGCCAAAGAGCCGAAGATCTTGATCTTTACGGTACGGTAGACGGAGCGATCTGTTGTCTTGACAGCCTAAATCACATTACCGATTATGCTGATTTTTCGTCTGCCTTGCAAAGGGTCGGTCTGTTCCTTGAAAAGGGAAGGCTGTTTATTTTTGATGTAAATACGGTTTATAAGCATAAACATGTGCTTGCCGATAATACATATATTATAGAAGAAAACGGCGTATACTGTGCATGGCAGAATTTTACCGATGAAGAAAGCCTTGTCACGGATATTGTGCTTGATTTTTTCAAAGAAGAAAACGGCGTTTATCGGCGGTTCGGCGAAGAATTTTCAGAACGTGCGTATACAGAAAAAGAAATTGAAAACGCAGCTGCGGAAGCCGGTCTTGAAATATTGGCTGTGCTTGACGATATTACGGGCAATCCGATAACGAAAACCTCGGAACGCGCGGTATACGTTACAAGAAAAGTAAAGGAAGCTTAAGAAATGGGAAAGCTCATAAGATGTATAACAAGCGACGGTACGGTTATGGCGTCCGCGATAGACAGTACGGATATTGTCGCAAAATCAGAGCAAATTCATAAAACCTCGGCGGTTACAACCGCCGCTCTCGGCAGACTGCTTACGGCAGCCTCTATGATGGGAAATTCGCTTAAGGGCGAAAAGAATACGCTAACTGTTAAAATTGACGGCGGCGGCCCTGCCGGAGTTCTTACGGCGGTTTCGGATTCGAGCGGTAACGTACGCGGTTATGTTACAAATCCTATAGTTGAAATACCCCCTAAAGAAAACGGAAAGCTTGATGTATCCGGCGCGGTCGGAACAAACGGTAATGTGTTTGTTATGAAGGATATGGGGCTTAAGGAGCCGTACAACGGGCTTGTTCCCATCGCTTCGGGTGAAATTGCCGAGGATATAACCTCTTATTACGCGGTAAGCGAGCAAATACCAACCGTATGCGCGTTGGGTGTTCTTGTAAATCCCGATCTTACGGTTAAAAAGGCAGGGGGATACTTAATACAGCTGCTTCCGGCAGCCGATGAAGACACTGTTACAAGGCTTGAAGAAAATATAAAGAAAATGCGCCCGGTAACAGAACTGCTTGATAACGGTACCGATATACTTGATATAGTAAAGCAAGCGCTTTCCGGCTTTGAAACAGAGGTGCTTGATGAGACAAAAGCCGAATATAAATGTAATTGCTCACGCCGAAGAACGGAAAACGCCCTAAGCGCCATAAATAAAAAAGAGCTTGAAAATATGGTAAGCGAATTGCCGGAAATTGAGGTGAAATGCCGCTTTTGCGGAGCATGCTACAAGTTCACAAAAGACGAAATAGAAAAAATCATAAAAAAATAAAAAAAACACTTGACAAAGTAATGCCGATATGATAATATATTGCTTGTCGCCGGTGAGTGCTAAGCAACTCGGGCGGTACACAAGGATGGGAGCATAGCTCAGCTGGGAGAGCATCTGCCTTACAAGCAGAGGGTCACAGGT